>CAJHZZ010000091.1_pt1 | contig 38365 bp, 41 predicted proteins | sample 9199071 | NCBI WGS metagenome assembly CAJHZZ01 (sample SAMEA7708275, study PRJEB35096) | sediment metagenome | biome: marine neritic benthic zone biome [ENVO:01000025]; feature: sediment [ENVO:00002007]; material: shallow marine sediment [ENVO:03000034] sea grass bed [ENVO_01000059] ...
CAACTTGCTGTTCTATCGCCGCAATCGGCTGCTGTGGCTGATCGCCATCGTCCTGGTCTTCAGTTTTCTCGTAACTCTGGTTCCGGCACTATTCCTGAGGACATCGTCGCAGAGATTCGAGATCGTCAAGATGATCTTCGACTATCTGAACTACTTCTACTTCCTCTTTGCCGCAGCTCTCGGTCTGGTCAGTGTTTCGACTCACTTGAGGGACCGTTCGATCAAGATGGTGATGACCAAGCCGGTCCGGCCCGAGGTCTGGCTGGGATCTCACTTCGTAGCCGTCGCGCTGGTGTTCGTCGGGTTGGTTGTCGTCAACCTGATGGTCACCTCGACACTGATGCTTGTCTGGGGAATTCCGCTGCAGAGCGGTCTGGTCATGCTAGCGGCCACGACGGTCTGCCGATGTCTGATCCTCTTCTCGTTCTTGACGTTTCTGAGCGCGCTCCTGCACCCGGTCCTGGCGGGTGTTCTGGCTCTGCTGTTTCAAGACGGCCTGTTCTACCAGCTCAGCACGTTGACAGCCTCTGCTCAACGTTTAGCCGAAAGTGATATCTACAAGTCTTTTCTCGCCGCCATCAAGTACGGGCTGCTGATCATCTACAAGGTGCTCCCTGTGTACTCGCCCTTCCAGGCGGAGTTCTCTTCGGTCGAGCAGAGTCTGCGAGTCGAAAGCGTTCACCTTCTTCCCTTCCTCTGGACCGCGCTCTACGCCGCCACCTTTTCCACCTTGCTTTTTCTGTTGACGGCGTGGGCACTGCGCACTCGCCGATTGATCTAGAACGCCGGTGTGCCACCGACACGGCGATACTGAGGCTCTCGACCCAATAGAAGGCTAGAATCACGCCGAGGCCGGAGGTTCGGTAGGCACCCATGAGCGAATCCGATCGCCATCTGGGAATGAACCGCAAGATCACCCGCCGGAACTTGATCCACGGCCTAGGGATCGCGGCACTGGGCCTCAGCCTTCCTGCCGGGTTGGCCGGAAGGAGACTCTCACCGGCAGACGCCAAAACGGCTGGACGCTACTACCCGCCCACGCTCACCGGCCTGCGTGGCTCCCACCCGGGATCGTTCGAGGTAGCGCACGAGCTGGCGCTCGAGAGCAAGGACTTCGATACCGGTAAGGATCTCGGAGAGGACTACGACCTCGTGGTGGTCGGTGGGGGTATCAGCGGCCTCGCCGCCGCCTACTTCTATCGCCAGCGGTTCGGCAAAGACTCATCGATCCTCATTCTGGAGAACCACGACGAGTTCGGCGGTCATGCCACGCGCAACGAGTTCCATCAAGGTGGGCCGATGCGCCTGGTCTGGGGCGGAGACTTCAATCTCGAATACTCGGCGTTCAGCGAGCAGGGCAACGCCCTCCTGACCGGGTTGGGCGTCGATATCGACCGCCTCCTGAAGCATAACGACTTCAATTACGGCAACGACGGAAGGCTCGGCCCGGCGATCTACTTCGATGCCGAGACCTATGGGCGCGACGTGCTGGTTCCGGGATTTACTCCACGTTGGGGAGACTTCGCGAGCATCCTAAAGGGTATCGACTCCGTGCCGCTCCGTCAGGAGTCTCGCGACTCTCTGAAGCGCTTCTACTCCCTCAGAGCCGATATGCTCGAGGGTCGCAGTCCGGAAGAGCGCCGACAGTTCCTCCGGCAGATCAGCTACCTCGACTTCATCTGCCAGTATGGTGGTCTCACCGAGGAAGCGGCCGACATCTTCTACAACGCTACCCACGGCTACTGGGGCGTCGGTGCGGACAGCCTGTCGGTCGCCGAGTGTGCAGGCGCCGGTCTCCCGATGGCACATCTGCTCGGTGGCGAGCCCGACACATCGGGCAGCATCGGCGGTGAGATCGTTCACTTTCCCGACGGCACCGCCTCGCTTGCCCGGCTTCTGGTTCGCGCTTTGATTCCAGGGGTAGCCGCGGGGCAGGGCATGGACGACATCGTGACCGCGGCCTTCGACTACTCGCAGCTCGATCGCTCCGAATCGCCGATCCGCCTGCGGCTCAATTCGACAGTCGTCCGCGTCAACGAGACAGACGGTGCAGTAAGCGTGAGCTTCATCCGCGATGGAAAGACGGCGAACGTGAAAGGGCGTACCTGCGTGCTGGCCTGCTACCACTCCATGATCCCCTACCTGTGCCCGCAACTTCCAGCAGCACAACTCGAGGCGCTCGCCTATCAGGTGAGGCGGCCACTTCTGCTGACCAACGTCCTGATCCGTGACACCAGGGCCGCCGACAAGCTGGGCATCTCGGGCGCCTACTGCCCGGGGCGCCTCCATGGTGCGACCTGGCTCGTCAAGGGAATCGAAGTCGGCGGGTACCGACACGACTGGCAGGACCCCGGGGCGGCTGTGATGCAGTTCTGGGGCTCGGTCGCACCGGTGAGGAGAGGCATGGACATCCGCAGTCAACATCGCTCCTCGCGGATGCGCATGCTGGCCATGAAATTCGAGGACTTCGAGAGAGAGGTCCGGACCGTGCTGGATGGCATGTTGGGCCCGGCAGGCTTCAGCGCGGCCGACGACATCCTCGCCATCACCGTCAATCGCTGGCCGCACGGCTACGCCTACGACTACCTGGACTTGTGGGATCCCGAGTGGCCCCCTGGGGAGGCGCCGCACGAGATCGCGAGGAAGCCGTTCGGGAAAATCACCTTCGCCAACTCCGACGCGCCGGCGCCTACGCCATGACAGAAGTCGCCATCGACGAAGCCTGGCGGGCAATCAGCGAGCTGTGATACGGGCAGCCCATCGGGGCACGACTTGGTCGGGTCCAAGCCCAGTATTCCCTAGTGACCCTCCCCGACGTTCGCTAGAATGAATCGATGACTTCGACGCCGACTACTCGTGAGGAGCGGGCAAGGTCTCGCTCAGGCTGGCCCATGCGTCGCTATTCCCTCGGAGACGAACCCACGGAGAATCTCCAGAGCTCCACTACAGCGGAGGAGCGATTGGCGATGATGTGGGAACTGTCTCGCCAGGCCTGGCTTCTCTCTGGACGAGGAGTGCCTGACTACCCGCGCAGCCGCATGCCTGGCCGAGTCGTCCGCTCAGAGCAATGAGCGCAGCTACCGGCTTCAACGACGATTTTCTCGACATGCTGCGAGCCCTGGTCGAATCCGGGGCTGAATTCATGATTGTCGGCGCCCACGCGCTGGCCCTCCACGGAGTACCCAGGTCCACGGGTGATCTCGATATCGTGGTTCGGCCAACCGTGGACAACGCTGAGCTCGTGGTCAAGGCACTCGAAACCTTCGGCGCCCCTATCAAGCAGCATGGGGTGACTCAGGCCGACTTCGCAACCCTGGGCACCGTCTATCAACTGGGTTTGCCACCTCGTCGAATTGATCTGATGACAAGCCTGTCCGGAGTCGATTTCGACGAAGCCTGGTCGACCCGAGTCGTGATTGAGATCGACGACATGTCGATACCGTTTCTCGGTCTCGACGCTCTCCGTCGCAACAAGAAAGCGACAGGCCGAGACAAGGACCTCCTCGATCTTCGACTTCTGGACGAGACAGACTCGGAGAGCTAGCGACTCGGTCCTCACTTCGTGGAAAGATCGTCGGGCACTGCTTCACTGCCGGGCGGGTGGGCGGGGGTGGCGGAGGGGAAGGGATTCGAGCCGTTTCACGATTCGAAACCAGGACTGCTTTCTGGCGCCCTCTCGCGCTAGATTCAATCAAGTGGACCGAGAGTGGACCGCGGTCCAAATCGCTCGATACAGATTATCTGCCTCGACCTGTAGGCCCGCCAGGTCGACAACCTCGCGTGCAGAAGATCCCTCTGCAAACTCCCTTGCACTCTCGGGAGAAATGAAGTGACGCACCTGATGGCAGAAGGACGCACGAACGTCGTCGCTGACTTCCTCTTCGCTCGAAACGACCATTGTTGCTGAGGCACCGACCGGGTCGAATGTCTCGACCCCTGTCGGGTCGATGGTCAGTCGAATGAGCTCCCGTCGAATCGGGTCGACAGATTGGACCTCGACACTCTGGCCAATGAGCTTCGGGATTACATGCGCCCACAGCGCACAACAGCTGTAGACGATCTTGGAATCGACCTCGAGCCTGTGCAGAGTCGGTGCCAGACTCATGCCATAGAGATCGACCAGCCGTCCCTCGGAGTCGCGTTCACACCGTCCCGCCGCTGCTGCTCTGTCGATCTCGGCGGCCGGCACACCTGTTGCTTGTGAAGCACGGTCGATCTCAAGAGGCTCGCCCTTTGCCAATAGCGGAAACAGAGGCAGCAAGACCTTCGCTTCCCGCCAAGCAACGGCGAGATGTCGAATGGTTGCGGATGATGACCTGTCCCGAATCTGCGGATTCATGGCATCCATCCCTTCTCGGAGCTTCTCCGAATCCGAGGTTACTATCCTGACCCAAGTCCTTGGCGATACCGTCCCCATATCAGCTCTGGAATGCAGCAAAGTAGTAAGCCACCGATGACCGCGATGTTGCCGATGTACTGCCAGCCACTCGATCCCAGCTCGAGTGCTCCGGCTCCGTAGAGTGCAGCCACCAGAGCCATCACAAGAAAGAAGGGTCCCGTGAAGTAGCAGTGTCGCCTGCCGCAGCGCCGCGCATTGAGCAAGCATGCCACTCCCATCCAGGCCAAACTGATCGGCCAGATCCATGCAACTCCGAAGCCGGTTGACGCACTCACGACCATGGCGAGGATCGGCAGCCACCAAGCGACGATGAACCCTCGATTCCAACAGCTTCGTCCCCAGTCGTTGGCTTGGCACTCGCTCATGGTAGTTGCTCCTGAGTTTGTCGAGTTCTCTCCACGAGGGCGATCAGGTATTGGAGGCAACATCCACCCGACGGGTTCCTCTCGGAACACCAGCAGCCCTCGGATGCAACTCGTCTTTGAATCGTCGTCACGGCTGCCTCTGGGTCGGCACGCGCCTCGTCGAGCGGGATCTCAAAGCAATAGCAGAAGAGCTGTTGGTCGCTCACGCGCCCTCGGAATCTGTTCGTTCGAGACTGATGAGGATCGGGCACTCTCCCTGAGGGTCGCTCGATTCGCAAGTCCGCGAGAAGTCCCTCAAGGCTCTCTTCATGTGGCGTAGGTCGGAGATCCGATTGTCTAGGTCAGCCATCTTGGCCTCCAGTTCGAATCGGATGTCTTCGCAGTGAGTATCCGGTCCGGCACGTAGATCGAGCAGGCCCTTGATCTCAGCAAGCGTGAACCCAAGTTCCTTTGCCCGACGGATGAACCGCAGCCTCTTGATCGCTCCGGCCTCATACTGGCGATAGCCGGACGAACGTCTCGGCGGCTCGCGAATCAAGCCCTTTCGCTCATAGAAGCGGACCGTCTCGACACCGATCCCGACACTTCGAGCTACCTCGCCAATGGTCATCACGGCTGCCTCCAAGTCCATGTTTGAAATCTTAAACCCTGTACCTAGGTACGGAGTCAAGGGCCAGGCGGTTTAGGTATCTGACGGAGGGCGGTGGGTGGGCACTGCGTCACTGCACCACTGCTTCACTGCCGGGCGGGTGGGCGGGGGTGGCGGAGGGGAAGGGATTCGCTCCAGTGTGGGAGGGCATGATGGAGACCGCGACCGTCGACCGCGATTACCCGTTCTCAATGAGATCCAGAATCTCGGCTTGGCTCATGGAGTCGAGCCCCAGCCGCTCGAGAGTGAGCCCCTCGGCATAGTAATCACGACCCATGATGTAGTTCACGACCTGGATCATGTGGTCGCACGTGGGTGTCGGGACGTCGACAGCATCTCCCAGCGAGCTGAGGAGCACCAGCCCGTAGGGCACGTCCTCGGTGATGTATCGGAAGTCAAAGCTCTTCGGGCCTGGCGGAGTGATGACCTTGTAGTCCTCGAAGACCTGACGCGAGTCCTTGCTCAGGTCCTCTTCATTCCGGAACTTGCAGGCATCCAGGTACGGAATGCGCTCGCAGCCGTATGCCTCGAGGACGTCCATTTTCTCTCCGTCGAGAAGATCGACGACCGCCCAGGCGAAGTCGGTCCCAAGCGCATCCCTGTACATGCCCGGGACTTCGTCCGGATGGTACTTGGCACAGTAGTCCATCATGGGCTTCAAGGCATACATGCCCACCGTGTGCACGATCAGGTTGGGATTGTGCAGCGCCGTTGCCATGATGTTCTCGCGCGTATCCGTATAGGTGGGGAAGATCCGGCGCGCGATCTCGAGCCCTTCCTCCTTTCGACTCGCGGGCAGGAAGCCGAGGGCGTTCCGCACGTTCTTGAAGATGATCTTCACGCAGCCCGGTTCACTGATCCTGGCATCGTTGGCCGTGGACTCCCCCTCCCCGAAGAGCGGCACCTCCTCGCAATAGCGGCGGTAGTAGAGAGACCCCAGGTAGCCAGGCACCAAGATCACCGTCTGGTTCGACTTGAAGTACGGCGCGATGCGTTTGGCCAGGTCCTCGTGGTACTGGGTCTGGATGAAGATCATGACGACGTCCGCACCGTCGAGCGCGGCCTCGATGTCGCGGGTGACCATCGCCAGTTTCTGGAAGGACCTCTGCCCTTCGTGTGAAAAGTCCGAGTACTTGCCGCTGACAGTATTGTCGATCCCCCACAGGCCGCCGTTCTCTCGCATCGTCTCGAAATGCTCGTCGTGACCGATGCCCTTGGTGGTCTTCAGGATCCTGACTTCATGGCCGGCCTCGGCCGCGACAAAGGCATTCGCACAACCCGAGTTTCCTGCGCCGACGATGGTGATGATCATGAGGAGCTCCCTTTCGCGAAATCGCAGCTATTGGATGAGGGTTCCGCTGGAAGTTTACCTCCTGCTTCGTCCGACCCCTCTTCTCCGCCTTCGCCACATAGAGCGGATACACCGCCGAGAACTTCATGGCAAACACACGATTCATGGACATCGCTACCCCTTCAGTCGCCTGAGATTGCGTGGTCCCTTAGCGTACTGGCAACGGTACCAGCAGCCACGCCCATGCCTGGTAATCGGCTGGGTCTGACCGTCGACTGTGACCCCGCAAGGCAGGACGCAAACCCAGGGAGCCCGAAAGTGGACCATGACAGATAGAATCCTTCAGATTTGATCGGACAGACACTCTCTCACTTCAAGATCACCGCCAAGCTCGGCGAGGGCGGGATGGGAGAGGTGTATCGCGCCGAGGACACCTCGCTCGGCCGCGAAGTGGCGATCAAGGTGCTGCCCGAGGAGCTGACCGGGGATGCCGAGCGGATGGCACGCTTCGAGCGTGAGGCCCATATTCTCGCCTCCCTCAATCACCCCAACATCGCCGGGATCTACGAAGTCGGGGAGGACGGCGGCGTTCACTTCCTGGCGATGGAACTCGCCCAGGGGGTCGACCTGGCGGATCGGCTCGGGCAGGGCGCCATCCCGCTCGAGGAGGCCCTGCCGATCGCTCTGCAGATCGCCACCGGCCTCGAAGCAGCCCACGAGCGGGGGATCGTCCACCGTGATCTCAAGCCGGCCAATATCAAGATTGCGCCTGGAGGAGAGGTCAAGATCCTCGACTTCGGGCTCGCCAAGGCGTGGGAAGACTCCCCCGTCGCCGACGGATCGATCTCGCTGTCGCCCACTCTCACCGCCCAGATGACCCAGGCGGGCGTCATCCTCGGCACCGCCGCCTACATGAGCCCCGAGCAGGCCCGCGGCATGGAGGTGGACAAACGGGCGGACATCTGGGCGTTCGGAGTCGTGGTCTGGGAGATGCTCACCGGACAACGGGCTTTCCGCGGTGAAACCGTCTCCGACACCCTGGCTGCGATCCTCAAGGAGGAGCCGGATTGGAGCCAGCTCCCCGAACAAATGCCACCAGAGGCTCGGCAGTTGCTGCGACGCTGCCTCGACAGAGACCCGAGTACCCGGCTGCGCGATATCGGCGAGGCCCGGGTCCTGCTCGGTGATCCGGATCTCGGAGGATCTTCGGCGCTGTCGGACGTTAGCGATGCTCCGCCGCAACGAAGCGGGTGGCTGCGTGCGCTTCCTCTCGCCCTCGGTCTTCTGGTCATGGGATCGGCTGGCGGCTGGTGGCTCGGCCGCAACGCCGCAACGCCGGCGTCCAGGGACGACGCCCCCGTTCTTCGTTTCTCGACCGAGAGCGAGGTCTTCTCGGGGAGCTACAACCGGCCTCTGGCCATCTCTGACGACGGACGCATGCTCGCGACCGCCATCCTTCGCGGCATCCGGATCCAGGACCTGGCCAGTGGCGAGGTCCACTACCTCGACGGTGAGGAGCTCGCCTTGCGACGCATGCCGTTCCTCTCACCCGACGGCGAGCGGGCGGCCTGGTGGGAGGCTGGACGCATCCACTGGTCTCCGATCGACGAGTCGGCCCCTCCGTCCTCGGCGCCATTCCCGACTCGCCCCACCGGCGCGACCTGGGGCGAGGACGGCTTCCTCTACGTGGGGCGGGGCAGTGAGGGCATCTGGCGCGTGGATTCGCGGGGCGGCGAGCCGGAGTTGATCGCCGAGGTCGAGGAAGGAGAGCTCGCCGACGGGCCCGAGCTCCTGCCGGACGGGGAGTGGCTCCTGTTCAGCGTGGCACGCAGCATGAGTGGTTGGGACGAGGCCCGGATCGTGGCGCACTCCCTGGTGAGTGGAGAGCGCCGGATGGTGCTCGAGGGCGGACGCGAGGTGCGCTATGCCTCGTCCGGTCATCTTCTCTTCGTCCGTCAAGGAGTGCTGCTGGGAGTGCCCTTCGATTGGCGTTCCCTGTCCGTCCAGGGCACTCCCCAACCGCTCCTGGACGGAGTCGCCACCTCGACAATGAATCACACCGGAGCCTCCTTCTACGACGTCTCGGTCAATGGCACTCTGATCTGGGCGTCGGCGCTCCTGCCCGAGCGCGTCGCTTTGGCCCTGGTCGACCTCGAGGGGCGCGAGGAGAGGCTCTCGATCAAGCCGAGTCCCTTCACCCACGCGACCCTCTCGCCCTCGAATCGCCACATCGCGACCGAGGTGACGAAGCCGGTGACCGGCTCGGATGTGTGGGTGTATCCGGTCGATTCGACCGGTGGCCCGGCCCTGCCAACGGTCCTGGCTACCGAGGGAGTGAATCGACATCCCGTCTGGTCGCACGACGGTGAATCGGTCTATTTCGCATCCGACCGCTCGGGCACTCTCGACATCTGGCGCCGGCGGGCGGACGCGAACGAACCGGCAGAGGTCGTTGTCGAGCGCATCGGCGACCAGGTTCCAGCCGACATCTCGCAGGACGGCCGCTGGCTCTACTTCACCGAGGAGTCCCCTGGCAATCGAGACATCTATCGAGTGAGCCTCGAGCCGGGTAGCGAGCCCGAGACGGTCCTCGCCACCGAGCACGACGAGGCGAGTCCGAGTCTGTCACCGGACGGCACTCACCTGGTCTTCGAGACTGACGCGACCGCTGAATTCCAGGTGGTGGTCCTGGAGCTCACCTCGGGACGGCGCTGGTCGGTCCAGCGCGGCTACTTCCCCCATTGGGCACCGAACGGGTCGCGGGTCTTCTACTGGGACGGAACCCAACAGAACGTCGTCGCCTGGGTCGAGATCGAAACCGAGCCCGAGATCGTGATCAGCGCGGCGAGGGGCAGCGTAGAGCACCAGGTCAGCTACACCTTCCGGCTCGATGTGACCCGCCAAGGTGACCAGATTTTGACGGCGGTTCCGGTCGAAGATGATCCGGACAGCGAACCCGGGCCGGTAGCGACCGAGGCGAAGGACGCTGTCAACTTCGTCGTCAACTGGTTCGAAGAGCTCGAAGCCGCCCTCCCGACCGACGGCTGACGCCGGCTCGGCCTGCCACCCGCTTGAGCTGTCGCAGAGGCCAGCCGCTCCACTGCCCACTGCCCACTGCTCACTGCTTTCTAGACTGACACCAGTCGACGGACCTTTCCCACGTCCGTCTCACGTGCCTGCCAGAGATCGTACTGGGCCTGAAGACTGACCCAAAAATCAGGTGTGGTGTCGAATGCCTTGGACAAGCGATGGGCCATGGCAGGACTGATCCCCGCCCGTTCGTTTGCCAACGCCGACAAAGTCTTTCGAGTTACACCCAGCGCTCTCGCAGCCTCGGTAACTGTGAGTTCGAGAGGCTCGAGGTAGTCCAGTCGAAGAATCTCACCTGGATGGGGGGGGTCATACATCATTCTCGGTCCTCGCTAGTGATAGTCCTCGTAGTTCACATCTGTGCAATTACAGCCGTCGAACACAAAGGTGATCCGCCAGTTTCGATCGACATCGACTGCCCACTGTCCTTTACGGCGGCCTTTGAGTCTGTGTAGTCGTAGACCCGGGGCGTCGAGGTCTCGGACATCCGAAGCAGCATTCAGCCGCGCCAGGATTCGACGGATCTTCTTGACGTGGCTTGAGTCGACACCTCTGACATCGCCGACTTCAAAGAAACGCTTCAGACCACGGTGCTTGAAGCCGACAATCACGAAATCAGTGTAACCCGTAACGTATCACGTGTCAATAAATCGCTCTACACATCATTTGCTTACAAACCGGCAGAAGCGGCCGGCGCAGAGACCGGCCGCTTCAATGCTCCAGTGCTCCACTGCTCATTGCTCATTGCTCATTGCTCATTGCCAGGTGGGCGGGGGTGCAGTGTCGACGACCGTAGGGAGCCAACCCACGCTCCGCGTGAACGGTCGCCGGTTTTCAAGACCGTTTCACTGCTTCCAAGCCAGACAAAACCAGACTAATCGGGGCCAGGAGAAACTAACTGCTGTTGGCCTGCTCAGACAGGGTCCCTTTGTCTGATTTTGTCCCAATTAGTCTGGTTTGGGCTCCTCAGTGTACCAACTGTGTACCACGAGATTCTCGGCAGCGCGCGCCGTCAACCAGGAGCAATTAACTTGCACACACAGCGTTCGCGGAGAGATCAATCTCGCGGGCTTATCCCTTGGGAAAAAGCAGTTTGATCTGTACTTGTAGGGACCAGGTCTCTCCCTGGTTCTGGATGTTCGGCAACTGAGCGACAGCAGGCTCGGGCTGCACGACGTTGTAGAAGAACTGGATGCGGCCATCGACGGGCTGCTTTCCCCAGCGCATGACCTTGCCGAATCCGCCCCCCACTGGGACCGTCCAGCGGTTGTTGCTCTCGGCCTCCCAGTTGGCCGTGATCACCGGGCCCGAGGTGAGATACCAGCCGTCGCTCAGGTTGTAGTTGATGATCGCCTGGAACGTCAGCATGTTGATGTCGGCGGCGTCCTCGTCCCCAGCCACGGACCAGACGTTCTCGGCCAGGAATCCCACCACCCAGTTGGCAGGCATCGTAATTAGGACGATTCCTGGCCCGAGCGAGAACTTGTCGCTGGCGAAGGCCTCGTCCGTCGCAGTGGGCAAGAGCAAGGAGGGCCCTACACCCCAGATCAGCTTCCCCGGTTGGGCCGGTGAAATGTAGACGGTATAACCGATGTCTCCCAGTCCGGAAGCACTGCCGGTGCCCGGGATGACCTCCTCCTGGTAGACCAGCGGCACGATTCCGCGGTTGATCAGATTCCACCGACGTCCCAGCGAGGCTGGATAGACCGGCTTGAGGCTGAGAACATTGGCGACCGCGTCCTCCGGGCCAATGCCGAAACTAGTGCTGTTCAGGAACGGCAGACTGACCAGATTGCCGACCGGGTTCTGCGATTGCGCGGCGAGGTCGCCTTCGTCCGACTGAGACCATGCAGGCCCGGTCATCAGTGCGGCGAAGGCACACACCGCAACGACTCGTCTCATGAGCTACATGCCCTGCGTGGCCAGGATCTTCTCCCACTTGTTGCCCATCTTGTCCATGATATTGGTGATCTGCTTGGCCCTCTTCTCCGGCTTCTCCTTCAGCGTCACCGTCCCCGTACCGCGCCACACCATCTTCTTCTCGCTCGGCTCATCGGCGTCGACGATCAACGTCCCCTCGGTGTAGGTCGTGGCGGTCGTGGTCGAGCTGCCCATGCCGCCCCCCCAGCGGCGCCACCCGCGGCCGTAGCCGCCGTAGCCGTAACTGGTCGTGTTGAGGACGGTGTTGTCCTTCGAGGCCAGGTGATAGGTGACATACAGGTCGGCGTCCGCATCCACCTGTTTCAGCCCACCCGCGGTGAGTTCTTCGACAATGGCCTCCTCGATGCGCCCATGCATCAGAGAATCGGCCGAGTTCGTGTACTCGGTCGTTACGTACGCGAAGGTCTCGACTTTGTCGAAGTCGAAGTCCTGGGCGTAGTCGATATCGATCTTCTGCGCCAGCGACGGGCTCGCCAACAGCAACAGTCCAAGGGTCCAGATAAGGTTCGTTCTAATAAGGTTCAATCCTCCCTGCACCCGACCGGACGGGTCGCTGTCAGGTCGAGTAGTTCGTTGATAAAAGGTTCCGTCAGTTCTCTGGATACTCGAACTCTCGACCGACGACTTCACTAGCCTCTTCGTAGATGGGGCGCAAGACGTCGTCGACATTCCACTTGCCCGCCGCGATGAAGTCCGAGTAGCCGAGCTCCCAGCCGAGCTTCTGGCTCGCAGTCACACGGTCGGCCATGTCCGGCGGGGTCGCCGGGCTGGCCAGTGGAGGAGACCAGGTGGCCTCCTCGACGACGGCCATGCGCTCACGGATCTCATCCTTGGTCACATTCCAGACCATGAAGTCCTCGGCCAGGCTGAGCGGTCCGTCATAGGTCTTCTTGATGCGCTCGTAGACGTCGCCGGTGGTGTCGAAGTCCTTGAAGAAGTGATAAGCGATTGCATGGCGTGGCTTGATTTCGCTCATCACCTTGCCGAAGGCCTCCGGTGCGGTGTGGATCTGGGTACCGACCATCAGTGCCGCCTCCGGGGTGAAACCCATCTTCGTCACGATGGCGGGCACTGCGACGAAACACTCATGGATCACCAGGTCGGCATTCTGGGCGTATTCGATGAACCACTTATTGGGATACGTGTCGCTCGAGAAGACGAACTTGAGGCCATTCCATTCGAGGCTGAAGCTCACCGGACCGTCGATGGCATGGATCGCGGGCCAGGAGCGGATCGTCACCCCGTTCTCCTCGTAGACGACCTGGTTGACACCCTTGTAGTCGAACTCATGAACCTCGACGGCCAATCCCCTGGTGTCCGTCATGCCGAGGCGACCCGCGACGTCCCAGGTGTACATCTCCTGCATCTTCTGGACCGCGTACGCGGTGCCGAGCTCGGGTACCGGCCCGCTCGGGCCCCAGATCTGCAACGGCAGGTGGCGCCCCATGAGCGCCCCGCCGATGAAAAGCTCGCCAAGGGCGCCAAAGTGGTCGCCGTGGAGGTGGCCGATAAAGATCTTGTCGAGATAGTCGTAGGGGATCTGCAGCGACGAGATCCGCTCGGCCGAGCCTGATCCGATGTCGAAGAGAAACTTGTCGCCGTTACCGAGCTCGACCAGGAAGCACGCGGCGGCCTGGGAGGCCCGCGTCGTCGGCATCCCGGTGCCACAGGCAATGACCCGCATCTCGTCCGGGGCCAAGTCCTCGGTGTTAGGGACATAGAAGTCGAGCGCCCGCGCCTTGACAGGCGACACCTCTTCCGTTGGGGTCGCCGCCACCAGCGATATGAAGCCCACGGTCAGGAGCACGCCGATGCCAATTCCAACGAGTAGCGATATCTTTCCTCTCATCTCCAATCCTCCCGGCAATTCTCTTAGGTTCGATTATGTACCGTATCGCGTCTGGGTACTGATCACAGGCAGCTCGCGAACTTCGACCTGGTGCGGGAGGGCGGGCACTGCTCAATGCTCACTGCTCATTGCTCACTGCGGGTGGGCGGGCGGATTTGGCGGAGGGGAAGGGATTCGAACCCTTGGACCGCGTGAACGGTCGCCGGTTTTCAAGACCGGTGCTTTCGACCACTCAGCCACCCCTCCGTGAGTGGTGAGGCTTCAGAGCATACTCGGACGGTTCGGGGTTTTGAAGTCGAGATCAGTGATAGTCCCGTAACTGCAGAGTCCGCATCTCACCGATCGATGGGATCTGTCTGTCGTTGGTCAGCAGTGCCGTGCAGCGCTCCTGAAGCCCTGCTGCGACCTGCAGCGCATCCGGGGTCTTCAGACCGACCCGGGCTCGAATCATGGCAGCCAATCGGAGGGCATCACGATCGAGCTCGATAAGGCGTAGACCTCGACTTCGACTCAGCAGCACCTCATAGGCATTCGCCAGAGGCTCGTCGCCGGCGCGCAGCGGACCTACCAGCGTTTCGAGCAGTGTCAGGGTCGAGGTGACAGCCGGCAGCAAGCCGAAATCGACCCTCTCGAAGACCTCCTCGACCAGAGGCAGGTATCTCGAATCCTCCTCGATGAAGTAGATGAAGACCGCGGTATCAAGAGCAATGGGCCCCGGCCCGAGGTCCTCGATCAGTCCCAATCGTCACGTTCCTGAGCTACATGGCGGGCAGCGTCGATCTCCGACCAGGTCGATTTGCCGAGACCGCGGAACTCGAGAATAGACCTGGGCCTGGCCGCGGCGACCGCTTCAGTCAGCAGATGGATCACCTCCTGAGAGATGGAGCGGTGGTCCTGTACAGCCCGCTCTCGCAGTTGCTCGTACAACTCATCGGGAAAGCTCTTGATATTCAGTATCGCCATCGGCTTACTCCATTATTCCTCCATTATGGAGGACTTCAGCGACCTAGACAACCGACAACTTCTACAGTGACGGCAGGACGCAGTCCACTCTTGCTCGAATCGGCGTCCGAGAATCCAACCACGCGGAGCGATTGAGCACAGCTCTCCGACTGCTTCCCTGTTGATCCGCGGTCCCGGTTGGAACAGAATCCCCTCTACTCGATGCGAGCGTCACCGATCATCGCCATCTTGCTGGCGCTGGCTCTCCCGCAATGCGGACAGCTGGCCGCCCAGACCGAGCCCGCCCTGGTCCAGGAGTGGTACGACCAGGGCAATCTCTACCTCGACCAGGGGCTCTACGCCTCGGCCCGCAGGGAGTACCAGAAGGTCCTGGACGCTATCCCGCCCCAGCAGCGGCCAGCGACTCTGCAGTTGCTGGCCAGGGCGTACTTCCTGCAGGGCCGCATCGATGCCGCCATCATCGCGCTCAAACGGGCAGTGCTGCTGGCGCCGCAGAGCGATGTCACCCGCCAGCTGCTGGCCCTGACCATGGAGAACGAAGGGCGGGCCGCCGAAGCCCGGACCTGGCTCGCCCGCCTGGACGAGAACGGGCCCGGCGAGCTGGCGGAGGAGCTGGGCGCCGAGCCGCCCCTGGACGAGCTGCAGCTCCATCGCGACGCCGCCAACCGCGAGGCTCCAAAGCCCCTCGAGCCCCACAGCGTCGGGACCTTTCGGACGGCTTTCTCCGAGCGTAGCCCGTTGAGCTCCCCGGCGGCCTATCAGGAGCGCTTCCACCTGACCCGCGAGGGGATGGTGCAGTCCGACCCCGCTGAAGGACGCTACGACCTGGCACGAGAGAGTTTCGAGGTCTTCGTTCCCGAGAGCTACGACCCGGAGGTCCCGGCAGGTCTGATGGTGTGGATCAGCCCGGCCAACTCAGGAGGTCTGTCGCGACCCAGGAATCTCGAGGCCCTGGACGAACACAACGTGATCTGGATCGGCGCCAACAACTCGGGCAACGACCGCTGGCGCTGGTACCGAACCGGTCTGGCCCTGGATGCCGCCCACAACATGCAGAGGCTCTACAACATCGACCCCGATCGCATCTATATCGCCGGCTATTCGGGAGGCGGCCGGGTAGCGAGCTCCATGGCCATCCTCTTTCCGGAGGTCTTCCGTGGCGGCGCCTACTTCTTCGGCAGCAACTACTACCGGAAGGTGCCAGTGCCCGACAAGAAGGGGGCCTTCTGGCGCGCCGGCTATCCACCTCCCGCCGACAACGATCTCGACGATCTCAAGGCCCAGCACAGCTTCGTGCTGGTCACCGGCGAGCACGACTTCAATCGCGACGAGACCCGCGCCAACTACGAGATGTTCACCCGCGAGAAGTACGAGAACGTCACCTACATCGAGATCCCGGGGGCCGATCACGGTTTCGGCGTCACCGGCGAATGGCTCGCAAGGGTGATCCAGGCTCTCGATCGGCCACTAGCGGACGACTAGCTGGCTGCCGGCACGTTTGCCTCAAACAGATATGCGCTCGGCGCCCATGTAGCGCTGCAAGACATCCGGGATGGTCACTGAGCCGTCCGACTGCTGGTAGTTCTCCAGGATCGCCACCAGCGTCCGTCCTATGGCCAGCCCCGAGCCGTTCAGCGTATGCACGTACTGCGCCTTGCCGCCGTCTTCCGGCTTGAAGCGGATATTGGCTCGCCGGGCCTGAAAGGCCTCGCAGTTGGAGCACGAGGAGATCTCCCGATAGGTGTCCTGACCCGGCAGCCAGACCTCCAGATCGTAGGTCTTGGCACTGCCGAAGCCCATGTCGCCGGTGGAGAGACAGACGACACGATAGGGCAACCCGAGGAGCTGCAGAGCCTTTTCGGCACTGGCGGTGAGATCCTCGAGGGCCTTGTAGCTGAGGTCAGGATGGACAAACTGGTAGAGCTCGACCTTGTTGAACTGGTGCTGGCGGATCAGACCCCGCACATCGCGACCGTGGGAGCCGGCCTCGGCGCGAAAACAGGGTGTGTAGGCCACGTAGCGCAGCGGCAGATCGGCGGCCTCCAGGGTCTCACCCCGGTGGATGTTGGTCAGCGGCACTTCGGCGGTCGGCGCCATGAAGTACTCGTGGTCCTCCAGCTTGAACAGATCGTCGGCGAATTTGGGCAGCTGCCCGGAGCCCACCAGCGACTCCCGGCTGACCACGAAGGGCGGCAGCACCTCGGTATAGCCGAACTCCCGGGTATGGAGGTCGAGAAAGAAGTTGATCAGCGATCTCTCGAGGTGAGCGCCCGCACCGAAGTAGGTGGTGAAGCGGGCGCCGGTGATCTTGGCACCGCGCTCGAAGTCGAGAATTCCCAGGTTCGGTCCCAGATCCCAATGGGCCAGGGGCTCGAAGTCGAACTGCCGTGGCTCGCCGACTCGCCGTTCTTCACGGTTGGACTCCTCGTCCGGACCGACCGGCACGGATTCGTGCGGCAGATTGGGGATTCTCAGCTCGAGATCCGACAGATCGGCGGAGACATCGTTGACCCGGGTCTCGAGCTCCGAGATCCGCCCTTTGAGCCGGCCCACCTCCTCGATCTCTGCCGCGGCGTCGCCGCCCTCCTGTTTGACCCTGCCGATGGCCTTGCTCGCCTCATTGCGACGGCGTTTCAGCTCCTCCATCTCCACCAGGGCCTGACGTCGCTCCGAGTCCAGCTCCTCCCAGGTGTTGAAGAGCTCCGGCTCGACACCCCGGGTCGCCAGAAGCTCTTGAACCTGGTCCGATCTGTCGCGCAGTAGTTCCCGTGCCAGCATGAAAAAGAGCCTATGCGAAAAGCTTCTCGATTTGTACCTGTGGCCCAAAAAAGAGGAAGCGATAAGATCCGGGAGCACTGTGAACGTTGATCACCGCCCCTCTCTGGCCAATTTCGCCGTGGCGCTGGCCGCCGGTATTGCCATGTTCACCTACGCGGGTGCCCTGGCAAGCCCCGCCGCGGCTGCCGAGACCTACTATCTGGCTCTCTGGTCGACGCTGGTTCTCCTGACCCTGGCCGGCCTGGCCATACCGCCGGCCCTGGATCTTGCCGGTGCCGCCACCCTCGTCACCCTGGTCGTCTGGGTGGTGCCGCACGGCCCCACTCGCGGTGCCGCAGTGGGTCTCCTGCTGACAGTGGCCATTGCTGTGGTGGCTCTGCGCCATCTCGAGAAGACAGGTGGTCAGCTCACCTGGGGCTGGGCTGTGCCGACCGCCATGGCCATCCAGTTCTCCAGCCGGGCGGACCGGCTGCTCGATCTGGATTTCTCGGCCCCGATCCTGGTCAGCTTCGTCGTATTGCCAGTCATTGCGGCCGCGGTCTTCATGGCCCTGCAGAAGAGAGAGGGAACCATGCCGGTCTTGGTGGCAGTGTCCACCGCCGCCCTGTTGGTGCCGGGCTGGAGCGTCACGGTGACACTTTCGCTGCTCGCTCTGCTGGTCGGCCTGCTGTTTCGGGATCGTCTGACACCGCGATGGCTGGCCGTGGCGCTGGCCATTCTGGTCATCCTGGCTGCAGATACCTGGCAGCCTTCTCTCGGCTGGTTGTTGTTGGTGGTCATCCTGGCCAAGGCGCTGCCCGCCAACTGGATCACCGGGATCGCGGCGCTGCTCGGAACCGTGATCCTGTGCATCTTCCAGCCGCCAGCCCGAGACTGGTCTGAAGTGATCCGGCTCATGGCCCTGGGGCCCATCCTGCTGCCGGCCCTTCTGCTGCCCACCGACAGTCGCCGAACCAATTCGATCCAGGCCTTTGTGCTGGCGGTGCTGGCGCTACGCACAGTGGCCGGACCCGCGGCCCTGGCCGCACCCCTGGCTCTGGGTGCCCTCTCCCTGCGAACCAGGGCGGTTGCCGCCCGCTTGCAGGTGCTATGGAGCGGCGTGCTCCTGGCGTGCAGCGTCCTCCTGGCAGGGTACCCCTGGCTCCGCAGTCCGGGGCTCGAGGATTCGTTGGGGTTCTTCGGCATTCAGATCTCCTGGCCCTATGCAGTCGGCGTTGCCCTGGGTCTCTGGCTACTGACCTTCCTCTGCGCCGCACTGGTGGACGCCTCGTTCGTGGTCCGCTGCCGGCCAACGATCATCGGTGGAATCGTCCTCTTCCTGCTGGCTTTCCTGGCACTCCCGCCGAGTGCCCAGACTCCCATGACCGGCATGATTCAGGTCCTGCAGGAAGATCGGCCGCAAGAAGTCCTCGAGCTCGAGACACCAACCAGGGTGAACACCGTTATTCTGGATTCTTATCTGGAAAACTCGGCCTCCTTGCCGGCCGGCACACCTGTCGGTCGGGTTCTACTGACGGACACTGGGGGTGATCTCCACAGCTGGCTCCTCCGGGCGGGTACGGACACCGGCGAATGGGCCGCCCGCAGACCCGATGTCGCGGCGCTGCCAGGTTTCCAGGCCCCAACTGCCTGGGTCTCCTGGGTGACGCCCGATCGGAGTCTCTTCGCCCAGAGGTATCGAGCCGTCTGGCGGCTGGAGCGGGAGATCGAAACGGCGCGGGTCGAGATCCAACGGCTGAGCGAGTTGCCTCCCGAGGTGTCGCTGGCCGTGTTCCATTTGGAGCTTCGGGACTGATGAGAGACAGCGGCCCGTTGGCGGCAGCGCTTCTGCTGACGGTGCTGGCGCACTTCCAGCTACCGCTACCCCAGACCGATCCGCTGCGCAACACCCTGGTCCTCTTACCGCTCATCCTGGTCTCGTTGTGGAGTATCGGGCGTTGGGCACGGGAGCAGGGGGGAGGTGGCACACCGACCCAGGTGGCCGCCCTCGAGGCGGCGCTACTGGCACTGCTGACCGTCATCGCGCTGGTCGGCCGTCAGCTGGGTCTGGGTACGATGGAGGTCTTCGATCGTCTACTGATCGGTGGTTACGCCGCACTGCTCGCCCACCGGGTCGGCTGGTTGATCTACAGCCTGCGAGGGGCGCTGGGACCACGCTTGCCACACATTCCGCCGGCGCCCTTCTTCGCTCTGCCTTTCGTCGTTTATCTGGCGATCCTGCCGTGGACCACGACCCAACGGCCACCCGACGGCGACGCGCCCCACTACCTGCTGCTCACCCACAGCCTGGCCTACGACTTCGACACCGATCTGGCCAACAACTACGAGCAGGGCGACTCGCTGAGCTTCATGGGACTGCGTCTCGAGCCTCAGCTCGGCGACCCCCAGGGAACCGAGGGCCAGCTCTACTCCCGGCACAACGTGGTGATGCCTCTGGTGCTGGCACCCTTTTATCGGCTGGCCGGGCTGCTCGGAGTCCTGGCGGGTATGGGCGCACTGACCGCGGTGACCTGCTGGCTCACTCTGGCCCTGGCCCGCTGTTACTTCGTCGATCTTCCCGGAGAGGCCGTCTTCGCCTGGGCGATTCTGGCCTTCACGGCCCCGTTCCTCCTCTTTTCCTATCAAGTCTGGGTGGAGATGCCGGCCGCCCTGCTGGTAGTCGGATCCCTGATCCTGGTCCACCGGCTGAGGAGCGAGGAACCGTTCCTAACCCGACATTGGCTGCTCCTCTTCGGATCCCTCCTGCTGCTGCCGCTCCTCAAGATCCGTTTTCTGATGATCGCGGTTCCCCTGGCCGTCCTGGCCATGGTCCAACGTCGACGGCGTAGCCGCGTCGGTGCAGTCTTCCTGTTGGTGTCGATTCTGGTGCTCGCCGGCGGTATCTTGCTGTTCAATCAGCAGGTCTTTCAGAACCCGCTCAAATACCACGATATCGATGGCCTGCGGAGCTACACCCAACCCATCGGCAAGTATCTCCTGGGCCTTACGGGTCTGTTCTTCGACAGCGCCTTCGGGCTCTTTGCCAATGCGCCCATTTGGATGCTCTTGATTCCGGCTCTGGTCGTGGTCATCCAGCGGCGTGACCGGGTCCTGATCGACTTCGCCATCGTCTTCTCTCTCTATCTGGTGCTTCTGGCCCCGCGGGGAGAGTGGTTCGGCGGCTGGTCCCCGCCCTATCGATACGGGGTCGTGATGTTGCCGGTCCTGGCTCTCTGGCTCATTCCCCTGCTTCGCGACCGCCGGGAGGGCAGGCGTCGGGCCGTGATCGTCGTCCTGCTTCTGGTGACCGTGGTGTTGACCATCCTCTGGCTGGCGGTGCCGGGCTGGACCTTCAACCTCGCCCACGGTCGCAGCCATCTTCTGGATGGACTCGCCACCCGGGTGATGGCCGATGTCGCCCGCTTCTTCCCCAGCTCGACCAGGGCCCGGGCTGCAACGATCGTCTGGCCGGTCGTGGCCTCCCTAACCATCCTGCTCCTCTGGCACCGGAGCAGACGTCGCAGCCTCGCAACCATGGTGGGTTGGGGGGTGGCCGTCTCTCTGCTGATTCCGGCGGCGCTTGTCTGGGCGTCGCAGCATCGTAGGACTCACGTGGTGGAGTTCGAGGATCCCTGGCTCAAGAAGCCGGTAGGCTCCGTACATCCCGACCTGTGGGTCGTCTACCGGCCTCGATACCGCGGTGGCTGGATGATTCCAGCCGGCGCAGCCCTGGAGATCCCGGCCATTCCCGGTGGGGAGCGCCTCGATCTGGAGATCGATCTGCGCCTGGAATCGGGTAGCGAGCTGCCCGGCGTCGTGGAGATCACCGACGCCGAAGGGAGGACTCTCGACCGGGCCGAGATCGACCGGTTCGATCAATGGATCTCGATCTCGTTCCAGCAGCTGCCCTGGCCGGAGGGCAACCGTCTGATGCTGGTCTATCGGCAGCCTGGATGGCCGGGTGTGAAGCCTCCACATGCCATCTTCGATCGGGCTATCCTGGACTGGCGTTAGGGGAGGGACTGCGGGACTCGATGAGCTCGAGGGTGGTCTCGATGACCCGGGCCAGGGGCTCCGCCTCGGCGATGCCCCGACCGGCGATATCGAAGGCCGTACCGTGGTCTACCGAAGTTCGCAGAAAGGGGAGACCCAGAGTCCAGTTGGTGGCAGTGCCGAAGGAAGCTGTCTTGACGGCGATCAGTCCCTGGTCGTGGTAGAGGGCCAGAATCCAGTCGAACTCGCCCCGTCGGGCCCGGGCGAATAACGAGTCGGGACTCGCCGGGCCCGCAACGTCCATACCCTGGCCAATGGCCCGTTCGATGGCCGGAACGATCACCCTCTCCTCTTCGTCTCCCATCAAGCCACCTTCGCCGGCATGAGGATTGAGCCCGGCCACCGCGATCCGGCCGTTGACATGCCGGTCCAGAAGCTCGAGAGCCTCGACGATCTGCTCTGCCGACAGATCCTCGATGGCCTGCCGCAGCGGAATGTGCGTGGAGAGTAAAGCGACGCGTAGGTCCTGCGACAGAAACGTCATCAGGTAGTCCCGGCCGTAGCGAGCCTGACCTGCCTTCTCCGCCAGATACTCGGTGTGACCTCGGAAATCCGGCAACCGGTGTCTGGCGATCGACTCCTTGCTGACCGGCAGTGTCACCATGGCATCGGCGACCCCCCGTTGCACAAGATCCGCCGCCACATCGATGGCCGCCACAGCGCCGGCGGCATCGGCGGCTGTGGAGGTGCCGAACTGTACCTCTCGCATCGCCCCGACCGGGTCGAGGATCGCCACCGCTCCCTTATCGAGACCCGCCAGGGACTGGCGCGTCCCCAGCCCGTCGAACAGGACCAGCCGGTCTTCCAGGTTGCCCTTGATGGGGGTCAGAACGGCCTGAATGGCGGCCGCTTCGGCGATCAGCAGCGGTTGCCAGCGTCCCTCGCCGGCACCCTGCGCCAGCAGTTTGCAGAGAATCTCCGGCCCGATTCCGGCCGGATCCCCCTGAGTGATGGCGAGGATGGGAGGCGAGCTAGCGGACTTCGCCCTGGGAGCGATTTCGCCTGCCGCCACGGCGCAGTTCCTCCTCTTTGTACATGTAGCGAATGTTGTGCTTGGGGATCAACAGATTCGGTTCGCTGTGGCGGTGGAATTTCAGCGAATGCTTGTCATACCACTCGATCCAACCGCGCAGCTCTTCGCCACTGGTGAGCACCAGGACCATGTTGGTCTTGGCCGCCATCTGCTTGAGGTAATAGAACTCCTCGGCATTGGTCTGCTCTGGTGGCGCCTGCTTGCGACGCACACCACGCCCTACCCCTTCTTCCTGCCTCGGCCTTTCTGGGCGAATCAACTTGCGATTACTCATGGTCTTCAAGACTCCTTGGGAGTCCTGGCACGCCGTTTATCGGGTGCCTGGTACTGATCGTCTTCATAGGCCAGGCAGCACAACAGTCTGCCGCACTGACCGGAGATTTTCGATGGATTGAGGCTCAGTCCCTGCCGCTTGGCCATCTGGATGGAGATGGGTTTGAAATCCTTCAGCCATGTCGAGCAGCACAGGGTCCGCCCACAGGGCCCGACTCCACCGATGAGACCGGCCTCGTCCCGTGCACCGACCTGCACCATCCTGACCTTGGTGGAGAATCGGCGAGAGATGTCGCGCACCAGTCGGCGGAAGTCGATGCGACCCTCGGCGGTGAAATAGACCATGGCCGATTTGGCGTCGAGAGTGAAATTGACCTTCGAGACCTTCATCTGCAGCTTGAGGTTCTTGGCCCTCTCGCGGCAGAAGCGCTTGGCGTTGAATTCGTTCTGGATCTTGCGCTCGTAGGCCTGCAGATCGTTGTCGTTGGCGCGCCGCAGGATGCGGCGGGCGTTGACCTTCTGGCACGGCTTGAAGATGGGCATGGGTGAGGCCTCCACCCTGCCGTACGCCGGGCTGGGATCGTGGTCGATGACCACCTGATCGCCCTTGGCGTAAATCTGGCCGTCGGTGGAACAGACGGTCAGATTGGTCTCTTCACCGAGTCGTACACCGACGAAGTTGCCTTCGACGGCTGTGGACATCCCCAAATAGGAGCAGCTTTGGCAGCCAGACATTGACTCTCCCCACCCGCGTGATCACTACGGACACCCCATCCAGCATGCTTGGTAATCGCGGCGAGCCTGCTGGATTATCGCAACCCCCGCTGCGGGGTGTCAACGCAGGACCCCTGGGTGGCGGCTCTACTGTGCGCGAGAGACGATGCGCCGCCCGATGTCGTGGCGCAGCACCTTATTGGCCCAGCGAATCTCGGCAGCGGCCTCGTAGGCGCGCCGCAAGGCGTCCTGCAGACGGGGCCCAGTGGCGCAAACATTCAGCACCCTGCCTCCGGCGCTGATCAGTTGGCCTTCCTGCCGCTTGGTGCCGGCGTGAAAGACCTTGACGCCTTCGTGGCGATCGGCGTCTTCAATGCCGCCGATGCGGTCTCCCTTGATCGGGTCGGCGGGGTAACCCGCCGCCGCCAGCACCACGCAGGCCGACGCCTCCTGGCGAAAGGCCAGACGGCCCATTTCGAAACGGCCGGCGGCGCCGGAAGCCAGGGCCGGCAGGAGGTCGTCCTCCAGCCGCATCAACAGGGGTTGGGCCTCGGGATCGCCAAAACGGACGTTGTACTCCAGGACCTTGGGTCCGTCGGTGGTCATCATCAGCCCGGCGTAGAGGACTCCGACGAATGGCCGCTCCTCTGCCGCCATGCCCCTGATGGTCGGGTGCATGATGGTCTCCAGGACCGCCGCGCCCTGTTCCCCGCTCAGCACCCCGGCCGGGCTGTGAGCCCCCATACCACCGGTGTTGGGACCGGTGTCGTCTTCACCGATGCGCTTGTAGTCCTTGCTCGAGGCGAAGGTCAGCAGATGCTCGCCATCGCTCAGGGCGATGAAGGAGACCTCTTCGCCTTCCAGACACTCCTCCACCACCACTCGATCCGAGGCCGAGCCGAACCGACGCTCCTGGAACAGCTGCTCCATCGCCTCATCCGCCTCCTGCTGGTCGGAGACGATGAGGACGCCCTTGCCGGCGGCCAATCCGTCGGCCTTGAGCACCACCGGAAAGCCGAACCGGAAGACCGCTTCCCTGGCCTCCTGGGCATCGTGAACCACCTCGAAAGCCGCTGTGGGTATGCCGTGACGCCGCATGAACTCTTTCGCAAAGACCTTCGAGCCCTCCAACTCGGCCGCCCGCAGACTGGGGCCGAAGACCGGCAGACCGCGCTGTGCGAACTCGTCCGCGAGACCCAGGGTCAGCGGCATCTCCGGCCCGACGACCGTGAGGTCGATCTTCAGGTCGGCGGCGAAGTCGGCGAGATTCTGGATTTCATCCGGAGCCACGGAGACCAGATCGGCCTCCTCGGCGATTCCGGGATTGCCCGGAGCGCAGTAGAGCTCGCTCAGGAGGGGGCTCTGCCGCAGCTTCCAGCAGAGGGCGTGCTCACGACCGCCACTTCCGACAACCAAAACTCTCATGTCTTACCTCGCAAATAGAGACTCACGGTCCGGGCTCAGCTGCCCGACCCGACAAATACGTTCTGCAGGACCGCCTGCTCCACCTCGTCGATGGCGTAGTCCGGTGTCGAGGCTCCGGCGGTCACCCCGACAGTCTCGGCGGATTCGAACCACTCGGGTCGCAGATCTGCCGGGCCCTGGATCAGGAAGGACGGCTTTTGCTCCCGGCAGATCTCCCAGAGATGCCTGGTGTTGGCACTCTGCTTGCCGCCGATGATCAGAATCAGATCGACCTCCGGATCGGCGCAGAGCTCCTTGGCGGCGTCCTGGTTCTCCTTGGTGGCGTAGCAAATGGTGTCGGCTCGCGAGACGCCCCCGGTCTGCGCTTCGATATAGAGCACCACATCTTCGAAGTCTTCGGCATTGAGTGTCGTCTGATAGAGAACCTTGATGGCGGGGTAGCGCCCCCAGTCCACCCCTGCGGCCTCTTCGACGGTCTTCAAGACGTGGTAGCTGTCGGGCTGGCGATCCCGCGTGTACCCGATGACCTCACGATGCTCCGGTTCACCGATGAAGACCAGGTGGGCGCCATCTCGTACCGCCCGATCTGCTTCTTCATGGATGTCGTAGACGAACGGACAGGTAGTGTCGAGGACCTTCAGACCCCGACTACGGGCCTCCTGGTGAAAGGATGGTGGTACACCGTGAGCGGAGAAGACGATCGTCCCGTCCTCGGATTCGTCCAGCGACTGCAACGTGGGTACACCCAGGGCCTCCATCTCTTCCACCACCCGCTCGTTGTGCACCACCTGGCCCAGAATCTTGCCGCCGGACCCCCCCAGCTGCACGAAATTCTTGACCTTTTGATCAGCGATTCGCACACCGGCGCAGAAGCCGTATTTCTCGGCTCGCTTAACCTTCATTGCTTGCACCTGTGCGTCTCAACGGGTAGTCCCGGCTCGGCGGGATTGTAGCAAAGGGCTGCCGACTCTACTGCCAGGAAAGACGTGCCCGATCGAAGATCAGGTTCGCGCCGGCATCGGGCTCCGCGTCCGTGGTGACTGCGATCCGAAGATCCGCTCCCGCCGGCCATCGACTCTCCTCGAGGGTCAGGCTCTGCCACTCCCCTCCCTCGGTGAGCGTCAGAGCTCCCAGCAGAGCTTCGCCGGCCCAGATCTCCACCTGCGGCCCGTTCGGCCAGCGGCCCCGGACTCGAATGTCGATCTCGATTGTGACCCGCTCTCCCAAAGCCACCACCGGCGCCCGGAGCGACTCACCACTGCGCAGAATCCAGCCGCCTCGATACCTTGGGCGGTACGGCACCCAGGGTCCCGGGTGGAGCTCGCCGCCGGCTTTGGCGACCTGCCGATCTTCGAACTCCACCACCGCGGTGGGAACCCTGGTAGCGGCCAGCGGCAACGCCGCCGCCGCCAGCAGCACCCAGGCGGTGGCCCAGGAAGCGGCCTCCCGGGGGCGCTTTCTGGGATACCACCAGAGCAGCATCGCCAGCGACAGGCTCAGCAGAGGTACCAGCCATGAAGCGGTCCGCAACCGCACCAGGCTGGGGAAGAAGCGCCCCACATCCGCGGCCAGACGGATGGAGAGATGATCGATGAGATGATGGGTACCCACCGCCAGGTTGTAGGTCCAACCGGGAACCACCGTCCACAGAAGCAAGAGGGCCGCAGCCAGGGTTGTGAGTCCCCCCAGCAGAAACCTGGCTCCCGCTCGACCTCGTCGCTCCAGCAGGGGAACCAGCAGGAGGGCCAGCAGGGGCAGCAATACCATGCCGAAGCGGAAGGGCGGTGACCAGGCGCCGTACCACTCCCGCCGCGGAGCCACCAACGCCAGATAGGGGCCCACGCAGATCAGCAGATCCGTCAGTCTCGGTGAGCTCTGCCAGAGAGCCAGTCCCACGGCCGGAACGAGGAGCAGCCAGAGCGGATTGCTGGCCAGGAGCCCAAACGAACAGTCCCAGAAGAGACCCACGAGACCCTGCAGATAGTCCAGTGGCGACCGCCCCTGGATTCGCAGCAGCTGCGCCAGGCTGTGGTCCTTGAAAGGCTTGTCGAAGACGATGTAGTTGAAGAGCAGAATGGCTCCGATGGTGGCGATCAGCGCCAGACCGATCCAGGCTATGGTTCTGCGCGAACTACCACTGCGCCACCAGGCCAGGAACAGCAGAGGTATCGACAAGATCGCGAAGCGGAGCTTCAGCATAGGCAAGAGGATCAGCAAGAGAGCCAGCGACAGCCACGACCGCCGGGTCGGCCTGTTCCCATCCTCGAGATCACGAATTCGATGGAGAGCGGCCAACACCATCAGTGCCGCCGGCAGCTCGGCCCAGATCTGATGGGAATAGATCAGTACCGGTGGCGTCATGGTCAGCAGCGCCCAGACCCAGATCGACTCCCACCAGCGCTCGATCCCCCAGAGCCGCAACGCCAGGTGCAGGCACGACCAGCCCACCAGGGTGGCGATGAGAGCCATGGTCACCATGGCGCCCCACTTCCCGGCGATGGCGTAGCCCGGCGCCAGAATCGCCGGCAGGACCGCGCTGTGCCGGGAGTAGCGTCGACCGTCGGGTCGTACCGGGTCCGCCCACTCCGGTTCCAGCGCCCTGGATGTGAAGAGAAGCGAATGCTCCTCGGCGTAGTTGTTGGTGAGCTCGCTGTCGAAATCGTGAACCAGACTGTGGGTGATCAGCAGGAAGTAGGGCTCGTCGCCATCCGGTTGCCGCTGACTCGCAGCCCACGGCAGGACCGCCAGATAGACCAAGAATGGCAGCAGCAGAAACGGCCAGCCTGGCCGCGACCTGCCAGCGGCAGGCGGCACGCCACTCAGGGCCCAGACGATTTGTCCGACCCGGACCAGAACCAACAGCAGGAGACCAGCGGCCAACAGGGCCTCCAAATGATCACCCTCGCCGACCAGTCCCAGACGCTGACGCCCCGCAACCAGCAGCACCAGGACAGCCAGCGCCCCCGCCTGGACGACGTTGGAGAGCAGGGAGACACCCACCCCACCACGCTTGACCGCCCAGTGCTCGATGGCGATCAGCCCGGCCAGGACCGGGAGCATCACGACCACCGTGATCGTCAGCGGATCCGACACACGAAACAGCCTATCAAGGGGTATTCCAAGGATCCTGGAACCGGGCATCTTCGAGAAACGACCGATCGGTCAGGCTCTCCAGGAAGCGAACCAGATCCAGGGTCTCCTCGGTGGAGATCTCGAATCCGTCCAGCAGCGGGCTCTTGAGCGGGTTTTCGGCGGCTCGCCCGCCCGCCGCATAGTGCTCGATCACCGCCTCCAGGGTCGGCAGGCTGCCATCGTGCATATAGGGGGCGGTCAGGGCGATGTTGCGCAGCGTCGGTGCCCGAAAGTGACCCATATCCGCCGCTTCTCCAGTGTGCTCGAACACGCCCTGGTTGTCAGCAGGATAGGCACCGTCCGGATCGAGGCTGTAGAGGCCGGTGTTGTGGAAAGCAGACACGGGCGGCTCGCCCGTGCCTATGACCGGTCCAGAGAAGTTGAAGCTCGCATGGCACTCGGCACAGGCCAGCTCTGCGGAGAAGAACAGCGACATGCCTCGCCGGGCGCTGTCGTCCAGGGCCGCGCCCTCGTCCCAGTAGACATAGCGGTCGTAGGCAGAATCACCCGAGAGAATCGTGCGTTCGAAACTGGCGATGGCCAGAATGACGTGCTCCAGATCGATCGGCTGGTTCTGGTGCGGAAAGGCTTCGTGGAAGAGCGTCCGATACCTGGGCTCGGTCTCCAGCCGACGGAGCACCTCGTCTTCGTGACCGCTGATCCCCATCTCCACCGGGTCGAGGGAGAACATGGGGATCTGCATCTGCTCCTCGAGCCGCCGGAGATTCGGATCCGCCCAGTTCAAGGTGGCGTTGTAGGCCACGTTGGCCAGGGTCATGGCGCCGCGGGGATGAGTTTCGCCGGTGACACCCACGGCCTGGGGTCGACTGTCGGTGAAGGCATGGGCCGGCTGATGACAGCTGGAACAGGCAAAGGTGCCGTCGGCCGAGAGCCGCGAATCGAAGAAGAGGTGCCTGCCCAGCTCGACCTTTGCCGCGGTCAACGGGTTGTCCTCCGGCACTGGCACGGGCGGAAACCCGACCGGCACCCGATCCCCGTCGATGCTGCCCCCGCCGGCGGAGGACTCGCCGCCCAGACCGAGGAAGATCACGATAACCAGGGAGACCGTGGCCCGCGGCCGGGCACCTGGGCGCATCGAGGGCCTTCCTACCAGGTTCTGTCGGACGAGCCGTCGAGCTTGGCGGTGTTGCCGGCCACTTCGGAGCGCTCCCGAACCCAGACCGAGAACTCGTCCACCACCGCCGGATCCAGACCGGCCGGGTCACTCTGCCGCTCCTCGACCCAGCGTTGCATGGCGGTCATGAGCTCGTCCGCACGCTCGCGGTCGTCGCGAAACAGCTCCATGTAGGCCGCCTTGGCTTCGTCCAATCGGTTCAAGCCCAGAAACGCCTCCGCTCGGTACTCGATGGCCTCGCTATAACCGGGCTCGAGCTCGAGTGCCCGATTGTAGGCCGCCAGAGATTCGTCGAAACGCTCGCTCTTGCGCAGGGCGTAGCCGAGGCTGCTAAAGGCCTGGTGCATCTCGGGATCGGACTCGGTCGCCGATTGGAAGGCACGGATGGCCTTGGCGTATTCCTTCTGCGCCTTCTCCTGCAGCTTGGCTCGTTTCTTGGCGTCGCTGGCGGACTCGGCCTGCTCCTCCAGCTTCCAGGCCTTGTCACGGCTGGCGATCCCACGGTTGTAGGCTTCGGCGGCCTGGTCGGCCGGATCGGCGCTCGGCACCGAGCCTCCACCGGCTGCCGTCACCGGAGGGCTGGCCGCCAACCAGATCAGTGCCGTCATCGCTATCGTCAGTCTCCAGGGTGTCTTCATGGTCGGCTCCTTTCGTTCCAGCAATCGCAGCGAGGCTTCGCCATCCTCACCTGTCGATACGCCCCGCCCGCTCTGAGAGATTGACTCTGACTCGATCTCGAGTCACAGCGGCCCGGGAATCGAGACGGTGTCGGTGCTTCACGGGCGAGCGTTGGTGCGAACCCGCCGGTCAGGCGCTCTCGACCGTGTCGCTCAGGAAGTCGTCGGCCTCGGCTGCCGGGTCGACGCCCCGGTTGAGCCGCCGGATCTTGACGTCCTTGGGCTCGAACAGATCGACCAGGGTGTCGAGGGCCTTCTCCGGTGCTCCGGCGCCACAGAAGAACAGATCCGCGCCCAGGTACCCGTGCTCGGGCCAGGTGTGGATCGCCATGTGGGACTCGGCCAGGGTGGCGGTGGCGGTCACGCCATAGGGACTGAACTGATGGACACAGAGATTGATCAGTGTGGCACCGCAGTCGTCCACCGCCTGCTTCATCGCTCGGCGAAGGAATTCGGGATCGTTCAGGCGATCGCTGGAGATCTTCCAGGCGTCCAGAATCAGATGCTTGCCGACATGCTTGTGCCGCGTCGGAATCGCCAGTAACTTCTCGTTCAAGGCTCCTCCCCCCTGAATCCAACTTCTACGAAATGAGAGGACCGACCTTACCGCAAAGACCTCTTCGGGCCAAGTTTATCGACAGAATGCGTCCTCATAATCGTCGATGGCCGCCGGCCGACTTCGAGACCGTGCCACGGATGGGGTCGCCAGCGATAGAAGGTAGAGGTTTCGCTCATGTGGGAACTGCCTCCTTTCCCGGGCTGTACTCCACGAGCGCCGGCGGCTCCAGGCTCGGGTCTTCCAGCAGCCGCAGAGCCGCTTCGATCACTCGGTGTTGGCGCTCAGGATCGTCCGGTGCCTCCAGGGGATACCCGTGCAGAAAGGGTAACAGGAGAGCCCGGGGTGGACGAACCTTCTCGGCCACCATCCGCAGCAGTTGCAGTGTCACGGTGCTGATGCCTCGACGCTCGAGCTCGGCCGCCATCAGACCCACGGTCTGATTGCACACCGGTCAGACCGGTACCAGGAGCGCTACGTCCACTCCGTCGTCGAGAAACATCTCCGTCGCCCGGGGTGCATGATGCCGCAGAAAGCGACCCGGGGCGGTCATGGATCCCATGACCGAGAGATGGCGTTCGGCGAGAGAGGCGACCCGGCCGCTAGCCACCAACTCCTTGGCACGGTCCAGCGGCAGGGCCAGATTCTTGTCCTGCTCCACCCCCCGATGGTCCCAGGCCTGGCTACGGTGATTCTCGATCAACGTGCTCACCTCGGCCGTCGATGGAATCTCTCGAACTGTCGGATCGCCGCCCCTGGCGCTCTGGTCGAAGGGCTCCTGTACGGGGAGTGACAACCCTGCGGAGGTGACCAGGCCGAGGCGGCACTCGGAAAGGGGCTTCGTCAACGGAGTCCAGGGAACCGGATCGATGCGGCGGAACTTGTAGGTCCGCATGAAGACCTGGTCCTTGAGCCGCAGGTCTTTGAGCTCGCTCACTCGGTACTCTCCCTCCGTCTGGATAGCCTCTGTTGCGGTCCGGAAGGCCTCATTTGACCACCGCGGATGTGGTAGCGAGAGCTAGCAAGCGCTTCATCGAAGCGACGCCCACTGGGCTTCGCCCCGGGCGATGAGCTCTTGCCACAGATCCAGTGGGGCATCGTCGAATACCAGCTCGGGATCTCCGGGAAGGATGTGCCAGCTTCCCCGATCGATCTCACCCTCCAGTTGACCTGCCGCCCAGCCGGCGTAGCCGGCATACATCCGAAACTCGGTCTCCCGTTCCAGCGCCTCCTCGAGAACCACCCGACTGGCGGTGAAATGGATGGTGTCGAAGACCCGTTCGGCGCCATCGATCTCGGCTGTCGACCGCAGGAGCAGGACCATCTGCCAGTGAGCCACCGGCCCACCCACCCAAACGGTTTCCGGATGGTCCTCCACTCCTTCCAGATCGGGAACCATCCGGCCCAGCGTCACGTCGGTCGGGCGATTGATAATCAGACCCAGGGCGCCGTCGGCACTGTAGTCCAGAATCAAGACCACGGTGCGCGAGAAGTTCGGATCGATCAGGCTACGGCTCGCCACCAGGAACTTGCCTTCCGCCAGATCGTCCACATCGGACTGGGCGACCAGGAGTCCGGCCAACAGCCCGGAAACCAGCCAGAGTCCGAAGACCAGGGCCAACCCTGTCCCATCGCCACCTCTTCTGCCGACGCCTCTGCTCACGGCACCAAGCCTATCGTTCTTTTCCTACTCGACGACCACCCACCCATCGACAGGTACGCATTCTCCACCCGTTTTCTCAGGGCGAGCTAGACTCGGTTCGGAGGTACCGACCATGAAAGCCCATCTCTCGCGCATCATCGTAGCGGCGCTGGTGATCAGCCCGCTCCTTGCGACCGAGCCGATCCTCGCCCAGGAGAGTCCGGCGGTCTCCCAGGAAAGCGCCCCCCTGACGGCCCAGCTCCAGCGCTTGAACCAGAATATCGAGCGCATCGCCAAGATCCTCGAGCAGAGCCTTCAGGGCCAGAACCTGGAGCTCCTCATCCAGAGGGTCGAGATGGGCTCCAGCCGTCTGGCAGTGGCCGAAGGCAATCTACGGAGCGCCCGCGCCACGCGCAACTCCCTCGACGACGAGAAGCTGGAGATCGAGGCTCGCCTCGACCAGATGGCCGACGAGCTCGACCGCGGCGGACTGCAGATGCCCTTGGAGGACCTGGAGCGCTACACCCGCGAGATGGACCTGCAGCTCCAGCTTCTCAAGCAGCGTCTGCGCGAAGCCGATCGGGAGATCCTCGAGCTCGAGAATGAAGTCACGCGTCAAAGGGCGAACATCCGGGATTGGCAGGACTTCATCGATCAGGAGCTGACGGCGCGACAGTGAGCCTGGGCCTCGCGGTCAGCCCGGACCATCGGGGGTGTTCTCCGAGAGGAGCAGAAAGCCGAAGGCGATGATGGTGCCGACCACCAGGTACTGATTCATCCCGCCGCCACCGAAGATCGGCATCACGCCCCAGATCAGACAGAGAAACCCACCTGCCAGCAGCAACCGATAGACCCATGACCGGCCTTTCATTCGCAGCCCGGTGATGGCGACGACGACGAGGGAGAAGGCCGCTGCCAGCAGCAGCCAGAGTTTGATTCCCAACACTTCCAGACCTCCGGCTCTGAGATCGTTTCAGGTGCCGCTGATTCTACGATGGATCGATCGTCGGTCGGGTCACGGAAAGAATTCGGCGCCCTTGATGGGCGCCAGCGCCAGCACCATGGCGTGCTCATAGAGCTCGGTCCGGTCCATGACCTTGCCGGTCAACAGACCGATGGCCCCCTCCTGCTGCTTGGAGTTACTGCGGCCGAAGACGGCGTCGTTGGCGTCGCCCAGCTCCTGCCCGGCGCGGACCCGCCGAGCCACCGATTCCGGCAGCAGGAATCCCCCCGTGCGACCCTTTCCCGTGGGCCCGGAGGACAGGACGACGATCCAGGCGTATGCGAGCATCCCCTCCACCATGTCTTCGATGCCCCCTTCGATGCCCACCCAGTAGTCGCCCTCGGAAACTGACTCGCGGGCGGCTCGCGCCCTGTTCTCCGCTCCCTGCAGGGTCTCGGCCTCGGTCATGGGCTGATGACTCACTCCGGACTCGACCGAGACGGTGTGCAGTCGGAACTCGGCCTCGGGAAACATCCGCTCGAATCCCGCCAGGGTCGCTCTGGCTTTTACCGGGTTCCGCGAGGCGACGACGACCGTCTTCACTCTTCCAACTCCACGCCCAGGCCGTCGGCGATCCGGTTGACGAAGGCGAAATACGCGGTGATGGCACAGATATCGTGGACCGCGCGGTCGTCGAAGCCCAGGCGGCGAAGCTCTTCTACATCCACTCTCTCCATCTCGCTGGGCGTTCTGGTGAGCTTCAGCGCATAGTCCAGCATTCCACGGTCCGCAGCCGACAGATCGGCGGACCGATGGTCCTTCTCCAGGGCGTCGATCAGCCGATCCTGTTCGACCTCGTCGACCTTCTTGACTGTCAGGAGTCTCCGGAGGCCCGCCCCGTGATGGTGGACTCAGTAGTGGCAGTCGTTGGCGGCGGATACCGCCACGGCGATCATCTCGCGCTGGACGCGGCTCAGCGGCCCACGGCTGTACATGAGGTGTCTGTAGAGGTCGTAGTGCTGGCGCAGGACCGGGCTGTGTAGACCGTGGATCTGGATGATGTTGTCGTCATCGGGAACCCGATCGGCGGCGGGGATCTGATCCTGCGGCAGATACGGTATGAAGGCCATCTCGGGCGCCATCGATCAGGTGGCCGTCAGGCCGACATGTAGTAGATCCGCTCCTGTTCGCTACCGTTCACATCGCGCCAGGTGACGACACCCCGAAAGTGCAAACCGGTCCCGGGGGTGATGATGGCTCCGATCGCCACGGTATCGCCCGCGGCCAGCTCGTCTACCGGAAACACCGTCTCGATATCGTGGGCGCTGACGGGCGAATTCTTGTCCCGTTCGGCCTGCACTGAGAAGCGAACGGTCCGAGCGCTCTCCTGGCCGACGTTCTGAATCACGAACTTGCGCTCCCCTTCGACACGCGCCAGACTCGCCTCCAGTTCTGTCGCTCCCTCGACGATCTTCTGATCTTCCATTCGAATCCCCTCCTGGATCCCAGCTGCTTTGGCGGATGGAATGCTATCAACTCACCGGCTCGGGGTCTCCCGCGCCCCATGGTTGTCGAGAAGCTGTCGGGTATGATCGAGCAATTCCGAACCACCCACCGCTCCGTGTCCAGGGATCACCACCAGCGGCTCCGGCAGAGCCATGCGCAGAGCCTCCAACGACGCAGGCCAGGCCATCAGATCGGCGTCACCCGTGTAGCCCAGTCCCTTGCTCGAGGCGCTCTTGAGAAAGCACCCGCCGTAGAGCCATCGCCGTTCTCCCAGCCAGACCACCATGTTGTCGGGGGCGTGACCCGGCCCCGGATAGAAGAGGGTTACGGCCTCGTCGCCCAGATCGATCACCAGACGATCCGTGAAGGTGACCCAGGGTGTCTCGAATCCCTGATTCACCGCCAGCTCGAGGCTGCCTTCATGACCGAAGGTGGGAATGTCCCGGCGGTGGACCTCCGCGATGCCGCCGATCCGATCGTTGTGGGCGTGCGTGACGATGTAGTAGCGCACCGGTAGGCCGATGTTCTCGTCGATCCAATCGAGAAGCTCGCCCGTCTGTTCTTCCGTCCAGGGCGTATCCACCACCAGAAGCTTCTCACCATCGGTGACGATCAACCCGTTGGCGCTGATGAGGCTGCCATTCCAGTCGGTATCGGACTCGAAGAGCCACACACCGTCTTCCATCTTCTGCACGCGCAGACTGGGACTGCCCTCTTCGCCAGCCACCGCCACGCCAATCAGGACCGCGACGGTCAGCGCCACGACGCCGATCAACTACCACTCCAATCGGCTCGATGGATGCCGTAGACCCCCACCTCGTCGCCGAGAAACTCGACGGTCCGTTCGAAGCTCTCCCCCAGCCGCAGCGCCACCGCCAGCGACGCCCTGTTGTCCGGGTGGATGAGGCTGATGACGTGGTCCCGTCCCATCTCGGTAAAGGCATGCTCCAGGGCGCGTCTGGCTGCCTCGGTAGCGTAGCCGTTTCCCCAGGCCGATCGCGCCAGCGTCCATCCCAGCTCGAATCCCGGCCACCCTTCGGGGTTTATGAACCCGACCCTGCCCACCAGCTGTCGGGTGTCCTTGCGGACCACGGCCCACGGCCCGTAGCCCCGCATCTGCCAGTGCCCCAGGGTAGCGGCGATGTGCCGCCAGGTCTCCAGCCGACTCCATGTCTTGCCACCGAGGAATCGCATGACTTCCGGATCGGCGCAAACTTCGGCCCAGGCATCGAGATCCGCTTCCTCGAACTGGCGCAGAACCAGCCGTTCGGTTTCCAATGTCGTCATTCATCGACTCCTGCGCAATGCGAAACAGAGCCCCGACCAGGTTTCATCGATGGCGCAGATCTTGAAATCCACCAGCCCCGCATCGAGTCCGGTGCGACGCACGTCTGTCTGGGTTACGTCGGTGGCGAGGCCCGAGGCCTTCTTGGGCCAGGCGATCCAGACGTGTCCCTGCTCGGAGACCTCGACCAGCCGCGGAATCCTCCGACGTAACTCGCGCAAGGACTTCACGAAGCAGAGAGTCAGATCGCGTCGCCCGCGGCCGCTGGGCCGCAGCTGGGCTCCGTCCGGTAGCGGACCTAGGGTCCAGGCAAGTTCGGGCGGAGCGCCGAGGAGCGCCACCACATACCCGGGCTTGATGCCCAGCTTCTTGGGCAGGGGAGTACCCGAGTAGCCGGCGAAGAGCGATCCCGGAACTACCGGGTCGCGTGGCGGATCGGCAATCCAGCCGGGCAGGTCTCGGGGGAGACTCCGCCAGTCGCTGTAGAGGGCGTCTGGGAGCAGCTGCCTGATCTTGTCCACCTTCTCCGCCTCCCCACCGACCAGGGCCAACGGCACCTGGCGGGTCGACCTCTGATGTCGCAGCCAGATGGCCAGGTCACGGCCCTGGGCCGGCCGCCTGGCGAGATCGATGACGATCGCTTCAGGAGCGCTGTCGGTGATGGCCGTCAGGGCCGATGGATCGGTGAAGGGCCCATGGTCAACTCTGAAGCCCGCCTGCTCGAGGGCGGTGATTCCGTCACGGGCCTCAGCCTCGTGCCAATGGATCAGTCGGATTCTGCTCATGCCGCTCTACTCCGCCGTCAGATTCACCCTGCCGGTGGTGTCGCTCAGCACCTGGTCTCCGCTGGTGACCCGGGAGGACAACTTCACTTCGCTGCCATCGTCGGTGACTTCGACACGTAGCTCCCAGACCGTCTCCGGAGACAGACCCGATTGGACACTGGCCTCCTCTCCGGCCGCGAAGACGATCCTGGGCGCCGACAGCAACTCGCCGCTGCCGAGATCCCGCAGCCGCGCCTCGCAGTTCCAGATCCCCTGGCCATCGGGGTCCGGGGCGATGGAGACCTCGGTCCCGAACCAGATCGTCGGCAGCTGCGAAGGATCCTCCTCGGCGGCGAGTTGCCCGGCCCAACCCAGGATGACCAGCGTCGAGAGGGCAAACAGACTCGGAACACCGGCTTTGCGCTTCATGAAATCCCTGCCTTTCGTCGTCTCCCCTCGACCCCGGGTCGAGCGGAATGAACATCCATGCCCTGCGGGCGTATTCTAGTCAGAGGCTATCTCACGGGAGGAGCGATTCGATGCTCGAACAGGATCTAGATCTGCATGTGAAGGTGGTGGGCTGGCTGCATGTTCTGGAGGCCATCCTCTACATCGGCGGAGCGGTGCTGATCATGATCTTTTTCGCCGGCCTGGGCATCATGGCCGACGATCCACAGGCCCTCGGCATCCTCAGCCTCGTCGGATTCTGCGGCGGCGGGTTTCTGCTGCTGATCGGTGTCCCGGTGGCCCTGGCAGGCTGGGGGTTGCTGCATCGGAGATCCTGGTCCCGGGTGCTGGCCATGGTACTGGCAGTTCTGGGGCTGTTCCTGTTTCCCATCGGCACGATTGTCGGGATCTATGTCCTCTTCGTGCTCACCGCCGCACCCGCTGCCGAGTACTTCGGCGACGTCCCCACCCAGTCTCTGGTCAGCACCGAGTCAGACATCTGAATCCGAGGTGGTCACCTCTCCTCCTCGACGGAGATCTGCAGGCCTCCCATGGCCGCCGCTGCGTTGTTGAAGACCCACGCCCCGATGGCTCCTCCCAGGAAGCCGAAGACGAAATAGAGCACCGGCATGGCGATGATGGCTCCCAGACCGAAGAGCGGCCCCATCCAGGAGACCGAAGTCGAGACCTCCTGGCTCAGGCCGAATCCGGCCAGGGCCGCCAACGAGAAGAGCACACCCGCGATCAGACCGAAGACGCCGTAGATGGCAGCCACGATTCGGGCGACAGACAGAACGCCAACACTCTTGATAATCATCTGGGTACCTCCCTAAGACCATTCTCCCTCAACCAGGCCCTTGACCCTGACGTTACGTTAGGCTGTACAGTCTCCACGCGAGGCCGAGACGCGCTTCGGGGGGAGATCGATAGCCATGGAGAGGCTCAAGATAGGACAGCTGGCAGGGCGGGCAGCATTGACCGTCCGGACTTTGCATCACTACGACCAGATCGGTCTGGATACCGGCCTCATCGAGTAAGTGGCCCGCGCCAACGCCGCCGGCCGCATCGACGAATCGGACTGAGGCTCCGGTGGCGTCGCTAGGGCGCCAGGGAGACCGAGTAGCTGAGGATCACCTCGAGGAACTTCGAGATCTCCACCATGTCGTCGGCCAGATAGCGGATGGTGTGGGAGTCCACCAGCTCCACAAACGGCAGATAGGCCAGCAGCTGGGGTGGCTGATAGTTCTTGAAGCCTACCTGTAGCTCGATGGGACCCTCGAGCCTATAGGGCTCGAACTCGTCGATCCGGCCCAGAGCCGCCGTCACCTTCTCATCGATGAGCGCCAGAGCGGCCTCGGGCATCAGGGTGGTGGCGGAGTGGAAACTGATGGCCTCCTTCACCGCTGCCCCCTCGATGTCACCCAGGAGATCCTGGGCTTCGGCGACGGTGGCGTCATCGCCCGAGATCATCAGGAC
>CAJHZZ010000031.1_pt1 | contig 38348 bp, 29 predicted proteins | sample 9199071 | NCBI WGS metagenome assembly CAJHZZ01 (sample SAMEA7708275, study PRJEB35096) | sediment metagenome | biome: marine neritic benthic zone biome [ENVO:01000025]; feature: sediment [ENVO:00002007]; material: shallow marine sediment [ENVO:03000034] sea grass bed [ENVO_01000059] ...
CGGCGATCAGCGGGAGCACGGCGAGCTCTGTTTCGAGGTGGTCGACCACGATCTCGCGCTTGGGGAACCGGAAGATCCACTCCCCTCCGACCTCGAACGCCTCGCTGTCCCAGCCCGCCTTGAGGAAAGCGACCGGCTGGCCGGCGAGCTCAGGAAACTGCTCGCCGATCAGGTCGGCGACGGTCTCGCGATCGAGATCGCGATCGGAGGTCCATGGCGCGGCGTCGGCTCGGCTCACCGGGCGAGCTTAGCCCGATCGTCAGTTGAGCGGCGACAGCGCTCGCACGTAGTCGGATCAGCGGGAGCACTCATTAGCCGGTTCGGTATGTCCGCGACGCCTACCAGCGCCTCAGAATCAACTCAAAACCGCGGCCTCACCGCCAGAATCCCGCCCTTTCTCGCCGCCGTTAACAGTGACCTGCGCGCCCGGATGAAGAAGCTGAGAATCCCAAGGCCCGATCCCTGGCCTGGAATACCTCCTGGGTCACCTCAGGGCCTCGACGCGCTACCCATGGCGCGAGACCCACCGAGTAGTCGCCCCTCGAAGCCATCCAAGTGGCGTTCGCAAGTCTTGTATTTATTGAGGTTGTTTGGAGGCGACGGCCGGATTCGAACCGGCGAATGAGGGTTTTGCAGACCCTTGCCTTACCACTTGGCTACGTCGCCTGAAGATGCGAAAGGGCCGATGCTCGGCGCCGGCCCTCATGCAAAGAACTGAGATGTTTGGAGCGGGAAACGGGATTTGAACCCGCGACCCCAACCTTGGCAAGGTTGTGCTCTACCACTGAGCTATTCCCGCTCGCGGCATAAGAGGATATTGACCCCCAGAGGCACTGTCAAGTTAGCCGATCTGAAAGGCGTCTCGCACCAGCGAGTAGCTCCAGCCTTCGCCCTCGCCATCCATCGCCAGCACGTCGAACCGGCACGGTCCCGGGAAGGGATTCTCCGCCAGATAGAGGGCCGCGGTGGCCGCGATCTGTCGTTGTTTTCGAGGTGTCACGGCCTCGAGCGCGCCGCCCAGAGCGGCATGGGCCCGGGCCTTGATCTCGATGAAACAGAGGGTCTCACCCTCCCGGGCCACGACATCGATCTCCCCGGTTCTGTACTCGGTATTGCGCGCCACGATCCTGTAGCCCTGGTCCCGCAACCACGCCACTCCCTCACTCTCGGCCAGACGACCCCGGTCCCGGGTGTGCTGTTGCCTCTCGAACTCTCTGAGCGGGGTCACTGACGCTTCCAGCGGGTGCCGCCGCGGGCATCCTCCAGGACCACTCCGGCCTCCTGCAACTGGTCACGGATCTCATCGGCGCGTCCCCAGTCGCGATCGGCCCGCGCCTGCTCGCGCTCGGCCACCAGCGCATCGATAGCCTTGTCCGTCAGCCCGTCTGCGTCTGCAGCCGCCGACCGCCAGGCCTCCGCATCGAGGACGTTGAGAACTGAGTCGACCCTTTGTAGGGCTTCCAGGACCCGCTCCCGGTCACCGCTCACCAGGGCATTGCCGTCGATAGCGGTATTGACCTCGCGGACCAGTCCGAACAGTGCGGCCAGGGCTTCGGAGACATTGAGGTCGCTGGCCAGGGCCGCTTCGAACTTCTCCAGCATCTCCTCGGTCGCCGCGATCAGCCGAGACTCCCCCGTCTCTTTCTCCGTCGCGTGCGTCATCCGGAAGCGCATCTCATCTAGGCGCTTCAGGGCGCCGTTGGCGGCCTCCAGCGCCTCGAACGTGAAATTGAGCTTGTCTCGGTAGTGGACCGAGAGCATCAGATAGCGGATCGCCCTGGGAGTGGCACCTCGATCCATCAGATCCTGCAGGGTGTAAAAGTTGCCCAGCGACTTGGACATCTTCTGGCCATCCACGATCAGGTGCTCGGCGTGGATCCAGGTGCGGACGAAGGGCTTGCCGGTGGCCGACTCGCTCTGCGCGATCTCGTTCTCGTGATGCGGAAAGATGTTGTCCACGCCTCCACAATGGATGTCGAAGCTCTCGCCCAGGTACTTCATGCTCATGGCCGAACACTCGATATGCCAGCCTGGCCGGCCAGATCCCCAAGGCGACTCCCAGGAGGGCTCGTCGGGCTTCGCCGCCTTCCATAGGACGAAATCGCGCACGTCTTCCTTGTCGTAGTGATCACTCTCCACCCTTTCGCCCCGCCGAACCTGCCCTAGATCGTGTCCCGAGAGACGGCCGTAGTCTTCGTCGTCGGCGATCCGGAAGAAGATCGAGCCCTCGGACTCGTAGGCGTACCCCGCCTCCAGTAACCGCTCGATGAGCTCGATCATCTCCGGGATGTGTTCGGTGGCTCGGGGATACTGGTCGGCCCGCTCGATACCCAGGGTGTCCAGATCCTCGAAGAAGGCGGTGGTGACCGGGGCGGTGATCTCCTCCAGGCTCTGACCGGTCTCCTGCGACCGCTGGATGGTGCGATCGTCCACGTCGGTGAGGTTCATCACCTGAACCACCTCGAACCCCATGAATCGCAGCGATCGGTTCAACAGATCCTCGAAGAGAAAGGTCCGCAGGTTGCCGATGTGGGCCCGGTCGTAGACCGTGGGGCCACAGGTGTAGATCCGTACCTGGCCTGGTGTCAGGGGTTCCAGCGGCTCGAGCTGGCGCCCGAGGGTGTTGAAGAAGACGGGTTGTCGCATGACGGTCTCGGACTAGCGGACCGTCACGCTGCCGCCGATCCAGGTCACCTCGACCTGCTCGACACCAAAGGAGTCGAGGGCGGCGGGATCGACCATCTGCAGCGGACCGCTACCGGCGGCCTGGCGACGGAATTCGATGGTCAGCAGCGATCCGGAGCCGTTGACACCCGGGACCTCGCCCAGCCGCGTGATACCCACGGCGACTTCGCCCGTGGTGCGTTCGCTGGCCTCGACACTGGTGTCGAACTCGCCGTTGGCACTGAGAAAGGTGCCCTCCGACTCGCTGCCTCTCGAGAAGGTCAGGTAGTCGTCCGGGTAGTTGAGAATGAAGCTGACACTGTAGAGATCGCTGACGTTCTGCGCCTCCACCTCGAGGATGAAGGTCGACCCGGCGCCACCACCCGAGCTCAGGTAGATGGAATTGGACACCGGTGAGCTGGCGGGCGAGAAGCTGATATCCGAAGGCGGGTTCACAGTCGGCGGCTGGGTCGGACCCCCACCTCCACCGCCACCGCCACCGCAGCCGTTGCCTACCCAACCCGAGAGGCTCAGGGCCAGCATCATCAGAACCAGGGAAAACCGGGAAAGCCTGCTCACGCGCTCACCTCCTGCTGTCGCCCCAGACGCCGCAACTGACGCTTGACTCGTTCCTTTCGCAAGCCCACCAGACGATCGATGAACAGGACTCCATCGAGGTGATCGATCTCGTGACAGATGGCGCGGGCGAACAGACCGTCAGCTTCGATCTCGAAGGGCTTGCCGCGGAGATCCTGCGCCTCCACCCGGATGGCGGCCGGGCGGGCCACTTTGTCGGTGATTCCGGGAATCGACAAACAGCCCTCTTCGTCGATGTCCTTGCCGATCTTCTCGACGATGACGGGATTGACCAGAACGTGCAGGGCCTCTGCCGACTCCCCGGCGGTGATGTCGACCACCGCCAGGCGCAGCTCGACCCCGACCTGGGAGGCCGCCAGACCGATTCCCGGCGCCGCGTGCATGGTCTCGACCATGTTGTTGGCCAGCTCCTCGAGCTCGCTATCGAATTTCTCGACCTCTGCGCAGCGCACCCGCAGCACCGGATCCGGGTAGATGTTGATGGGCAGGATCGACACCACTCATCTCCGTAGGGTCCGCTCGACGGCGGCTGCCACATCCCGGTCGGTCCCCTGCTCTCGCAGGGTATCCAGGAGGCCTCGCGGATCGGGGTTGCCCTGGAGCGCGGCTTCCAGTCCCTCGCGGTTCAGCTTGAGCAGCACCACTGGCTCAGTGGTCTTGTAGGACGCCCTCCAGGTCGAGCGTTCGAGAAGCGACTGCTCCCCGGCTACGTCGCCCGCCTCCAGATGTCGAATGGCGGTGGTCTCGCCGTTCGGCAGCACCACTTCCACATCCACCTTGCCGCGCGTCACCAGGATCAGCTGATCGAGCCGCTCGCCGGCATGGACGATCACCTTGTCGCGGCCGATCCGTTCCATCTCCATGACCTTCAGCAGGCGGCCGAGCTGGTCGTCGTCCAGGTGATCGATAAGCTCGCTGACCGCCAGCTCTCCCCACACCCGGCGGAGCTCCAGATAGGAGCTCGTCGCGGTGGAGCCGACCTGGCCCTCGACATTGGACAGGGTCTTCATCACCGATGAGAGACGTCGCTCGAAACTACGCATTCTCTCCACCGCCTGGCGCTTGCGGATCAGTTTCCCCTCTTGCGGTGCCATCTTGGTGGCTTTTGCCAGAATCGCCACCGCCTTGTCGAAGTAGCCGTCCGCCGCATAGCGATCGGCGATGTAGCTGTATTCCTCGACCGCCTCCCGGCGCCGCTTGGTCTTCTCGTAGACCTTGGCTATCTTGATGTGGGCCTGCAGATCCCGGCTGTTCTTCTTCAGCCGCGCCTTCAACATCTGCTCGGCCTCGTCCCATTGCTCCAGGATAATCAGATCATCCACATGGATCTGCTCGGGCTCTTTCGGCTTGGTTCGTTTCTCGAACCACTTCTTGATGCTCACTACCGCTGATTCCTATCTGGAGTTCCGCCGTCTACCACAGGGGACAACCGAAGCGGCTCAGGGACCGCAGGCGAATCCTCTAACCCTCTGGGACGCAAGATTATAGCCGGAAGTGACGTGAGGAGAAAGAAACTCCCGCATACGAGCGGTCAGTGGCCCCGATCTTGCTACAATTCATTCAGTTAGAGGTGTCTATCATGAATCGATCCCTGCTCCGTCGCTGGCTGAGTCAGGTCCCGAAGGGCCGACCGATCGGCTCGGCTTTCGTCCTCCTGCTCGTCGCGCTGGCCGTGCCCGCGGTGGGCCAATCGGCCTACGGCTTCATCCGCACCGTCGACGGCCAGGCCGATCTGCTGAACGGCGATGCCCAACCAGCCATCGAGGTCACTGCCAACTACCCGATCCAGGTGGGTGATCGGCTCATCGTTGCTCCGGACGGGAGACTCGAGATCGTGCTGCCCGACAGCAACCTGCTGCGACTCGACGGGAATACCGAGCTGCGTTTCAGCCGGCTGGCCCGATCCCTCGACAGCCAGGACGACCAGAACCTTCTGACGTTGCTGCAAGGACAGGCCCATATCGAGGTCTCACCGGATCCTGTAGACCCTCGCGGATTTCGTATCGACACCGCCAATGCGACTCTGTTTCTCTCCACCCGTGGCTCCTATCGGATCTTCACCGACGGCAAGACCTGGACCCAGATGATCGTCCGGCACGGTTACGCCGAGGTGGTGACCGAAGAGGAATCGAGGACGATCGCCACCGGTCAACAGGCCCTGATCGATGGCGATCGCGCGCCTTCGGTGACCGTGCAGGCTGCCCCGGCCATGGATGACCTGGAACGATGGGCTCAACAACTCAATCAGCAGGCCAACACCGTCGAAGCCCAGGTCGGCTATCGGCGAGGGGCGGTACCCGCCTCGCTCCGCTATGCGGCCGCCCCCCTGCAGCGGTATGGCCGCTGGACAACCTACCGGGGTTCCCAGGTCTGGAGGCCACAAGTGTCCCACGGCTGGCGGCCCTACCATTCGGGTTGGTGGATCTACACTCCTGCCGGCTTGACCTGGGTCTCCACCGAGCCCTGGGGGTGGGTGCCATACCACTATGGCTCCTGGGGCTTCGCCGGAAGTATCGGCTGGGTCTGGTATCCCGGGGACTCCTGGACCCCCGGCCACGTCTACTGGTACTGGGGTCCAACTTATGTCGGCTGGCGGCCCATCGGACCGTATCCACCCCACTTCCGCTATCCCTTCTACTCCTTGCCGCCATTCGGCAACTTCTGGGGCTACGGTGGTTGGAGGTGGGGCCACCGACCTGGCGGCTGGCCGCGTCCCGAGCCCTACGGTTTCCACGGTCGGGTAGGGGGCAAGGCCGCCCACTGGCGGGATTGGACCTTCTCTCCCTACGACTCCTTCGGCTATCGAGACAATCATCGATATCTCACGACCGGAGCCGAGCTCGAGCGGCAGGGCGCCCTGAAGGGCGAGATACCCCGTGGCATCGTCACCACCCGGACACGCGATCTGACACCCAATCTCTGGCAGGATCCCGGCCGAGCCATGGCGGCATTGGAGAATCCGCGCACTTCGCGCTCGCGCTCGTCTGATCTGAGCCCGCTGGGCTCTGCAGCTCTGTCGGGCTATCCCTCCACGCCGCCTCGCGCCGATCGCGGCTCGAGGCTCGGGGAGCGCCAACGCGCAACGGACTCGCGACAGTGGGATCCGCAAACCTGGCGACAGCAGCAATTCTCCAGACCCCAGGCCCAGTCGCGGTATCGTCGTGACGCCCGCAGCTCTTTCAGCCGCCCGCAGAGTTACGGTGCGCGGTCTTCAGATATCTACTCCCGCCACATGTCCCGCGGTCGAAGCCTCTCCCCCTCGGGCAGATCAGCAATCGGCGGTCAGAGAAGCGGTCCTGGCACCACCCGGAGTCTGCGATCGGCACCCCCAACTCCCGGCAGCAGCCTACGGGGTGGACGCTCCTCCTCGCCGGGTCGGTCCGCGGCACCCCGCGGGAGGCCCGGCTCGAATCGAGGCGGCACCCCACGAGGCGGAGCGATGAGCTCCACTTCCGGCGGCGGCGGTTCGGGCTAGAATCGGGCCGCGCATGCGGCTCGATCTCCTCAGTCGAATCCTCTTCATCATCTACTGCGTCGAAGCGGGCGCGGTCTTCTTCCTTGTGCCCTGGGGCCCTTCCTGGGATCGGACCATCGTCCAGATTCCCTTTGTCACCTGGCGGGCGGTCTTGCTGCACCCTGGATTTCGCAGCCTGGTCTCGGCCTTCGGTGTCCTGCATCTCGTCTGGGCGGTCAACGACCTGGATCTCCTGCTGACCCATTGGAGGTCGCGGGCCCGGCGTGCCTCATGAGCCGACAGTAGCGGTACAATCTCCGTCCCGAACGGCAGGACCGAGAGAACTGAAGATGAATCGTATACTTGGAATCGGCACCGACCTGGTGGAGCTCGATCGACTCGATCTCAGCCTGCAGCGCCACGGCTCGAGGCTTCTCGAACGGATCTGTCGGCCGGGTGAGGTCAAGAAATCCCGTCAAGGCCAGGCCAGGTTGCAGCATATCGGTGGACTCTTTGCCGCCAAGGAGGCGGTGCTCAAGGCGCTGGGAACGGGCTGGGGACAGGGCCTCGGATTCCGCCAGGTCGAGGTCTTCTCCACCGATGACGGCCCCCCCACAGTGAAGCTACACGACCGAGCGGCCAAGAGGGCCCGTTCGCTGGGAATTCGCACCATTCATCTGTCCATCTCCCACGAGAGACACTACGCCATGGCGACGGCCATCGCAGAGGGCAGCCCCGACCATGGTTGAGCAACTCCGGAGAAAGGGCCCGTATCTCTTGCTGGCCCTGTTCGTCCTGGTGGCCGACCAGTGGTCCAAGTGGTGGGTGGAGCAGCGCCTGCCGCTGCATCAGCCGCGGGAGATCATCCCCGGCTTTCTCAACTTCACCCATGTTCAGAATACCGGTGTGGCCTTCGGCATGTTCGCCGCCAACGGCGACAATCGCGGCACCTTGGTCCTCACCCTTCTGGGGCTGGCCGCCCTGGCGGTGGTGGGAGTGTACTTCTGGCGTACCGCCAATCAGGATCGGCTGATGCTCACCTCGCTGGGACTGATTCTCGGTGGAGCCGTGGGCAACCTCATGGACCGCATTGCCGCCGGCTCGGTGACCGACTTCATCGACGCCTATGTCGGCACCTACCACTGGCACACGTTCAATGTGGCCGACAGCGCCATCACCATCGGTATCTGTTTGATGGCCGTCGAGATCTTCGTCGGCGGCCGCAAGCCGGTTCCGGCCGAGAGCTGAAGGCAGCGGTGACCAGCGGTCCGATCCGACACTCCATTCGGCCGGAAGAGAGCGGCCGGCGGTTGGACAGCGTGCTCTCCGAGGCCCTTCAGGTCCCCCGCAATCAGATTCAGCAGTGGATTCGCCAGGGCCATGTCCGGCTCGGCGACGCGACGGTCAAACCCTCTCATCCCGTCTCCCGGGGGGAGACCTACCTCTGCGACCCACCGCTCCGTGATCTGGCTACCGACCTGGAGCCCGACAGCGGTCCGCTGGAGGTCGTCTACGAAGATGATGATCTGGTGGTCGTCGACAAGCCCGTCGGGCTGGTGGTGCATCCCGGCGCCGGTCGCGAGCGCGGCACCCTGGTGCATCGGCTGCTGGCCCGCTACCCCGAGATCCGTCAGGTCGGCGGGCAGGGCCGGCCCGGTATCGTACACCGGCTCGACAAGGACACCAGCGGGCTGCTGGTGGTCTCCCGAACTCCCCGCGCCTACGAGGCCCTCTCCGAGTCGTTCGCCGAGCGGCGGATCGACAAGAGATACCTGGCTTTGGTTTACGGATCACCCAGGGAGTCGAGCGGCCGCATCGAGGTTCCCATCGGCCGGCATCCCCATCGCCGCAAGGAGATGACGACCCAGGCCGGCGGGCGGCCGGCGCTGACCCTCTATCGGTGTCTGGCGAGCGCTGCCGGCATCTCGGCCATGGAACTGGATCTGGCCACCGGTCGAACGCACCAGATCCGGGTGCATCTGAAGTCCATCGGCCACCCCCTGATCGGGGATCCCGTCTATGGCGAGGCGCGTTGGAAGGGCCTGCCCGGACCCGTCCGGGCGCCTCTACGCGGCTTTCCCCGGCCGGCACTCCACGCCTGGAGGCTCGAGCTCGAGCACCCGGTCTCGCGGCAGGCCCTGATTCTGGAGGCGCCCCTCCCGGAAGACATGCGCCTTCTCTGGGAGGGGGTTACCGGTTCCGGCTTTCCCGACCCGGGCTAGCTCAGCAGCTCGGAGAGGGGCTTGTAGGGCTGCCCCTGCGAAGCGGCGACCGGCTCGCAGGTGATGTGACCCTTGTAGGTGTTGACTCCGTTGTAGAGACCCGGATCGTCCTTGACCGCCTGCTCCACACCCTTGTTGGCCAGAGCCAGAGCAAGCGGCATGGTGGCGTTGTTGAGGGCAAAGGTCGAGGTGCGCGGCACGGCCCCGGGCATGTTGGCCACACAGTAGTGGATGATGCCATCGACCTCGTAGACCGGGTCGGAGTGGGTGGTGGCGTGGGTGGTTTCGAAGCAGCCACCCTGGTCGACCGCCACATCGACGATCACCGCCCCCGGCTTCATCTCCTTGAGCATCGGTCGGGTCACCAGCTTGGGGGCGGAGGCTCCGGGGATCAGCACCGCACCGACCAGCAGATCGGCGCGATTGAGAGCGGCCATCAGGTTGTGATGGTTGCTGGCCAGGGTGGTCAGAGCACCGTGAAAGATGTTGTCGAGCCAGCGCATCCGCTCGAGATTGGTCTCCAGAATCGTCACCCGGGCGCCGAGGCCTAAGGCCATCTTGGCCGAGTTCAGACCGACGATGCCGCCGCCGATGATCACCACGTCACCCGGTGGCACACCCGGCACGCCCGAGAGCAGCGTTCCACGACCACCGAGGGCCCCCTGCAGATAGTAGGCACCCCAGAGGACCGCCATACGGCCCGCCACCTCGGACATGGGAGTCAGCAGCGGCAGACCGCCGTTGTCGTCGGTGATGGTCTCGTAGGCCACACCCGCGACCTTCTTGTCACAGAGCAGCTGGGTGAGCTCCGGAATGGGAGCCAGGTGGAGATAGGTATAGAGGAGCTGACCGTCCTGCAAGAGATCGTATTCCGGCCCCACGGGCTCCTTGACCTTGATGATCATATCGGCCTGCTCGAAGACCGCGGCGGCATTGGGAACCAGCTCGGCGCCCGCCTGCGAGTACTCTTCGTCTCGGATACCGCTACCTTCTCCGGCACTGGCCTGGACGAAGACCTGATGACCAGCCTCGCAGAGCGCGTGCACGCCGGCCGGGATCATGCCGACGCGATACTCGTGATCCTTGATCTCTTTCGGGATTCCGACTTTCACAGGGTGTCCCTCCGATAGTTTTGAGGCGACCTATTGGCCGCCGGTCATCTCGACATTGCCCTTGAAGAAAGCGCCTTCGGCAATGATGACGCGTGGCGCTGTCACATCTCCTTCGATGCGGCCCGAGGCCTGGAGCTCGAAGGTCTCTCCAGCCTTGACGTTGCCCAACACCTTGCCGCCGACGGAGACCGACTTGGCGACGATATCTCCGTTGACCTTGCCGTTGGGGCCCACGGTGACCGACGATTGAATATCGAGGCGGCCTTCGACTTCACCATCGATGACGATCTCGGCCTTGCCGGAGATCTGCCCCTTGAACTTGACTCCTGCTGTGATGTAGGTGGCCTGGCCACCGGCGTTCGAACTGGAAGAAGGAATGCTCACGGACTCGTCCTCGCTGGTTGATTGTCAGATTGTGAATTGGTCGGTTTGGAGCGGGCAACGGGACTCGAACCCGCGACATCAAGCTTGGGAAGCTTGCACTCTACCAGCTGAGTTATGCCCGCGCGAACACACTCAAAGCCCACAGAATGTAGCGGACCCTTGGAGCGACCGTCAAGTGGAATCGCCCTGCTATAATGAGGAAGATGAATTCGACCTCGAACAAGCCCCCGGAGACCGGCGGCGCCGAGCCGCTGTACTTCTTCCCGGACAAGCCCGTGACCCGGCCGGAGCTGGAGACGCTGCTGTCGGAAGGCTCCGAAAGCGAACGGGCGTGGGCCATCTCCCACATGCTGCGCTACGCCCAGTGGGATGACATCTGGCTCTATGTCAGCCGCGACGAGGTTCGCGAAATCTTCCCCTCGCTGGACCTACCGGACACCCTCCGGCAAGCCTGGGCCCGGATGCTGAAGATCGAGGTTCCGGTCAGCACCTGAGCCACCCTGCACTCCCCTCTTCTAGTTCCTACTGCTCCACCAGCGCTGAACGTGACCCTTGACGTAGGTGGGATCGGTCATCGCTGACCAGAGGCGCATGCCGACCCACTTCGACGGTCGATAGATCTTGCCCGGGATGCCGAAGAAATGACGGTCCAGGCGCTGCATGAACTCTCGTCCGCGTAGATAGATGGCCTGGGATCTCGGCAGGGCACCAGCGTGACTGTCCTTGCGCACGATGGGACACGAGGGAGATCGCAGACAGTAGACGTGAAAGCGTCCCTCGGCCAGCTCCGAGCGGATCTCCTGCACGATCTCGGAGTTCCAGGCCTCGCCATGGCCCTCCATCTCGGCCACCGGATGTCCACCATAGCAACACGGCAAGACACCGCGACGGAGGATATAGAGGCTGGTCCAGGGCTCCATGCAGGCCGGAAGCTTCTCCTCTCCCAGGCTCTCCATGGGGTGTGCCGACTCGACCTCGACGACCTCTCCCGCCACGGTGGCTGCGGCCGCTTCGGGCTCGACCACCGTCTGTGGCTCCTCTGGCTGCGCCATCGGCTGGGGTGCCGCCTCCACCGACATCGCTGGAGGCTCGGATTCGGCGTCGGGCGTCGTATCCTCGGTGTCGCCCTCGAACTCGTCGCCGAACATCTCCTCCATGGCCACGCCGAAGTCCAACTGGTCCGACAGCGGAACCCCGTGCTCGGCGCACAGCTGGGCGGCCCGGGCGCTGACCCGGATGAGCTCGTCGAAAGGCAGCAGCTCCTTGGGATAGTCGAAGAGATAGCCCGCCCGCTCCCACTTCAAGCTGATGGACTCGGAGAAGTTCAGCGGACGCAGGACCAGGCGATCCACTTCCAGATCGGCGCAGAGCTCGACGAAGGCATCGAGCTCGTGCACATTGCACTTCATGGGCATGAACACCAGGTGAACCCTGGGAAGGCCGTCACGACCACCCTTGGCGGCGATCAGCCGACGCAGGTTGCCGAGGATACGCTCCAGCGTGTCGTTGCGCAGCTGGGCATAGGTTTCGGGTGTGGCAGCGTCCAGGGAGATATAGAGATCGATCTCCCGATCCAGCAGCTTCTCGATGTTGCGATCGGTGAGAATCTGACCGTTGGTGGTCATCTCCAGCGCCTTGCCGCCGTCACCGTAGATATCGAACAGCTCATCCAGATTCTTCATCATGAACGGCTCACCGATGGAGCAGTTCACCAAGGTGCTGGAGTGGGTGAAGGCCTCTCCCCACTCCGCCAGCGTCTCGCGAGTAAAGGGGGCATCGACGTTGTCCCCTTCCATCTCCTTGGAGATGTCCCATTCGCAGTAGACGCAGGGTGGCTTGACGTTGCAGACCCCATACATGTCGATCCCGAGGGTGGGCGGTGTGGAGTCGAGCCGGCTCTTGCCCTCCAGCATCTCGCGCCAGTTGTGGATCTTGTTCCTCCACAGGGCGTCGATCTGCTCGTGGCGATTCCTGTCGCCGTGGACATAGGCCCCCTTGCGGACCCGAATGCCCAGCGTTCGACTGTCGTCGGGATAGTAGGAGCGGGGAAAGGGCTTGTTGACCTGCAAATGAATCCGATCGGTGCCCGCTGTCACGGGCAGCGACAGGCGGCACCAACCGCTGGCCAGGATGCAGGACTCCTGCCAATCCTCCCCAGAGACCGTGAGCTCCTGACTCAGGTCACGGAAGTTCGAGAAGACCCACACCTCCAGATACCGCGTCTCGCTGGCGGGCTCCAGTCTCAGATCACCTGCCAACCCCATCCAGCGGAACAGGTAGACGTCGTCCCGCTCTTCAGCGAAGAACCCGTCGCCAAAGCGCACCGGGGCCGCCGTCGTTCGATACGGCGGCAGATCCCTCTCGGCGGGGTCGGAGACTACCCTCAACATGGACATGAGTCGGCGATTCGGCTGCCGGAGAGGTTACCAGAATGGGACCGCGAGCGGCGGCCTCAGCTGCCTCCCCTGGCGACGAACCGTACGGCGAAGAGGCGCGGCCAGAGCTTGCCGGTGAGATAGAAGACCTGGCTCTCGGGGTCGTAGGCGATACCGTTCAGCACATCGGTACCCGGCTTCTCTTCGGGTGTGAGGAGCCCGGACGCATCGATCAGGCTGTGCACCTCGCCGGTCTGGGGGTCGACCTGCACGATCCAGTCGGTGGTGTAGACGTTGGCGTAGATCCAGCCCTCGGCACACTCCAGCTCGTTCAGGCGACCGACCGCTCCGTCGCGAAGCTTGACCTCCAGCCGGCGCTCGACCTCGAAGGTCTGGGGATCGCGAAAGCTCAAGATGTGGCTGCCATCGCTCATCACCAGATGCTGCCCATCGAAACAGAGGCCCCAACCCTTGCCCTGGTACTCGAAGCGATCGACCTCTTGCAGCGTCTCGCGGTCCCAGACCAGACCGATGCCCTCCTGCCAGGTGAGCTGTATCAGGCGATCATCGATCCTCGCCAGCCCTTCGCCGAAAAAGCGCGGCTCCAACTCCCGTGAGACCAGGACCTCGCCGGTATCGGGCCGCACCCGGCGCAGGGTCGAGCTGCCGTACTGCCCGGTGCTCTCGTACAGGCTGCCGTCGAACCAGAGGAGGCCTTGGGTGTAGGCGCCGGCATCGTGCGGCCAGGACTCCAAGACCTCCACCGTCTTTGCCATGGGCTCATCGACGGGGGCCGGAGTCTCGACCGGGTCTCTGTCGGCCGGGCCCGACGCCGACATCCAGACCAGAACAAGAATCGAAACGGTAACGACCATGACTACGCCAATCGGCAGAAACGGTGGGCGCCGACCTCTGTTCAACGATCCCCCTCTCGGGAAGGCCGCGGTTCAGTCTCCGGCGCCGGTGCGACGGGTGGCCACCCAGGTCACCGATCCGAGAATCGCCAGGATAGTGACAAACGCCAGGGCTTCGGCCACATGATCCGACACTGCCGGCGGGAAGCCGACGATCCGCTGCCCACCCCGGACCCCTACCCATATGGCCAGCAGCACACCTGTCAGACCGCCACCGCCGACCAGACCCGACCCGAAGAGCACCCCTCGCTCGCGCCGCTCCTCGGCCACCTCGGGTGGGACCTTACGGGTCAGCAGCCAGCGCATCAGACCGCCGAGAAAGACAGCCGCCATGGTAGAGAGCGGCAGGTACACACCCACCGCGAAGGCCAGAACGGGAATCTTGAACATCGAAGCGACGGCGGCGATGCCGACACCGATGAGGATCAGTGCCCACGGCAGGTTCTGATCCAACACTCCGTCGATGACCAGCTTCATCAGCACCGCCTGCGGCGCCGGCAGCTCCTCGCCACCCAGACCCCCTTCGACATTCTGGTTGAGCATGATGACCACCAGGCAGACGAATCCCGCCGAGGTGATCACACCGATGAGCTCGCCGATCTGCTGCTTGCGGGGGGTCGCACCGAGCAGGAAACCGGTCTTCAGATCCTGCGAGGTGTCGCCCGCGATGGAGGCGGCGATACAGACCACGGTACCCACCATCAGGGCCGTAGCCTTGCCCAGGTTGTCGGTCCAGCCCATCATCAGAAAGATCAGACTGGTGCCCAGCAGGGTCGCGATGGTCATCCCGGAGGTGGGATTGGAGGTCACCCCTACCAGGCCGACGATTCGCGAGCTGACGGTGACGAAGAAGAAGGCGAAGACCGCGATGAGGATCGAGGCCAGCGCGCGCACCGGGATCGAATCGAGATAGCCCAGAATTCCCGGGATGAAGGTCAGCAGCCCCAGAATACCCAACAGGATAAGGAGAACGATCTTGTAGGACAGGTCCTGATCGGTGCGCTGGAGCCCCGCATCGCCCTCTCGCTTACCCAGCTGCGCCAACCCGAGCTTGAAGGACTCGATCATGGTGGGGATCGATTTGACCAGGGTGATGATGCCACCGGTGGCGACGGCGCCGGCGCCGATGTAGCGGACATAGCGGTTCCAGATCTCGCTGGCCGACATATCGCTGATCAGCTTGACGGTCTCGGGGAAGACCGGATCGCTCAGGCCACTTCCCCACCAGTTGATCAGCGGGATGATGACGAAGGCGGACAGCGCACCGCCGGCCACCATCACGGTGGCGATCCGGATGCCCAGGATATAGCCGACACCGATCAGGGCCGGTGAGACGGCGATGGAGAGATTGGCCTTGTAGGCCAGCGCCATCTCGAACTCGCCGCGGACGAATCTGAATCCGTCGGTGATCAGCTTGAACAGCATGCCGACGCCGATGCCCCAGAAGACCGGTGCCGCCTGACGACCACCGCCCTCCGCCGCCACCAGTACCTCGGCGCAGGCCAGTCCCTCCGGATACGGCAGCTTGCCGTGCTCGCGTTTGATGAGGTAGCGCCGCAAGGGGATCATCGCCAACACCCCGATCAGACCGCCGCACATGGCCAACAGTGTGATCTGGCGCCAAGCCGGCGACATGCCCCAGATGAAGAGTGCCGGTATGGTGAACAGCACCCCGGAGGCGACCGACGAGCTAGCCGAGCCGATGGTCTGCGACATATTGGCTTCCAGGATGTTGTGCTTCACCCCGAAGGCGCTGGCGATGCGGAAGGCGACGACGGTCAGCACCGCTACCGGGATGGAGGTGCTGATCGTCAGACCGGCTTTCAACCCCAGATAGGTGTTGGCGGCACCGAAGACGATGCCCAGGATGATTCCCGACAGCACCGCCTTGAAGGTGAACTCTGGCAGCGTCTGACCGGCGGAGTAGGGCTCGTAGACCTCGCCGTCTTTGAGCTCGTAAGCCTTGGAAGAGAGTTTCTTGGGACTCATAGGCTACCCAGAAAAGGTGAATTGTCGATTGGCTGAACCCGGCGACCTTACCACGAGCAGGAGCTCCACCCTGCCGGATCCAGGGCTCCACCGATGGGCTGCCCCGGAGGCATCTCGAAGGCCACGGGCTGTTCCTGGTCGACGGTAACGGCGCGATTCAGAAAGCGGTCGATGGCTCGGATCAGCGTCGGCTCGAGCCGATATTCCGCCAGGGCCGCCTCGGCCAGACCCCGGACCTCGGGCGTCGCCTGCGGATCGGCGGCCAGATCCATCAGAGCCACCACCAGGACGCTCCGGACCCGGCGACGGATGGTCGCGTGACGCTCATCGTCGCCGCTGTTCTCCTCGACGCTGGCGCGCAGAGCCTGCAGCACCTCCGCGAAGTCGGGCTGGCTGGCGTTCCGCCGGTGGTGGTCGATCATCCGGGCAGCCCTCTCCCGCTGCACCAGGCCACGGATGGTGGCGTCCGCCGAGGTCGCCGCTGCCGCCAGCGGATCGAACACCGGCGCTGTTTGCCCCTCGAACATCTCACGGTGGCTCTCGAACCCGGCGGGTCGCGGCAGGAGGATCGCCAGAACATCGTCCGGTAGATCGAGAAACTCGGGCTCCAGGGTCCGCAGAGCGACCTCGAGAGCCCGTCGCTGCTGCGCCGGATCGATGGGCTGCGCCATCGGTTGACCGTCACCCCGCAGGTTGTAGCGGTAATCGACACCGCCGAGACTCTTGATCGCGGCCGTCAGCTGGTAGCGGTGATGGAGATACAGCGGCACCAGAACCTCTTCGAGCAGCGCCAGAGGAACTCCAGGCTGGACATTCTGCTCACCGAAGCGGGACAGCGCAACGCGACGGACGTCGAGCTCGATCTCCAACTGGGTCACCGGATCCGAGCCGTTGTCCCAGAGATTGGCCAGGGGATGAGCCGCCCCGGCGGGACGGGCGTCATGATCGGTGAGAAAGATCAGATCGGTCTCCAGACCCTGCTCGATCAGAGAGGCCAGCTCCTGGTCCTCGTCGGTGCCGGGCGGAAACTGCGAGTAGGCGAAACGCACCGCGTGGTTATCCCAGGCGCCCACACCCACACCGTAGGCGTCGCTGAAGTCCAGCTCGCCGTTCTCGGTCACCCTGACCAGAGGCGCCGGGTAGTCCATCACCGAGGCGCGCCCGGCGTAGGTGCTGGCGGCGAAGTTGTGCGACAGCCCCAGGGTGTGGCCGGCCTCGTGGGCGGCCAGCTGACGGATGCGGGCCAGGGCCAGCTCGACCGGATCGTCGGCGCTCCCGCTGCCCGTATCGGCAGTCCCCGCCAGTCCCTCGAAGAGCAACCGGTCCTGGCGCACCCGCAGCGAGCCCAACCGCACGTGTCCCTTGAGCATCTCACCGGTGCGCGGATCGACGATCCCGCCACCGTACGACCAGCCCCGGGTAGACCGGTGGACCCACTGGACCACGTTGTACCGGACATCCATCGGATGGGCGTCTGCAGGCAGCACCTCGACCCGGAAGGCATCCTCGAAACCGGCTTTCTCGAACGCTTCCGCCCACCAACCCACTCCCTCCATTACCGCGCTGCGCATGGGCTCGGGAATCGCCGAGTCCACGTAGTAGACCAACGGCTCGACGGCCGGCGAAGAGGCGGCCGTGGGATCCTGCTTCTCCAGCCGATGGCGAACGATCCACCGGCGCTCTATGGTGTCGGCCAGCGAGGCGGCGTAGTCCGCGAAGAAGATCTCGAACGAGCCGGCCCTGGGGTCGAAGAGGCGAGGTCGATAGCCATCCTCCGGCAGACGAATGAAGGAATGATGTTGCACCAGGGTCATCGCTTGAGGGGTCGGCGTGGTCTCCCAGACCAGGCTTCCCGGCTTCGAGCTGCTGTAGGTCAGCAGAGACTCGAATTCGATGTTGTCCGGAAAGGCCAGGGCGGCCTGCAGATCGACAACGCTCCGCTCGCTATCGAGGGTGAAGGATCCCTGTCCAGCCCAATCGAGGCGCGACACCACATTGTGGGCGTCACGAAGCAGAAAGGGCGTGAAGTCCACCAGATCGACCCCCTTCTTCTGCTGCCGATCGATCTGGCCGGCCCAGAGCACGGAAGAGGCGAAAGATTGGCCCACCGCCCGCTGCTCATCCGGCGAGCCCGTATCGGCACGGTAGCGGAGATTCGGCTGCACGATGAGCAGACGTCCCCCTTGCCGCCGCATCTCCACCAGCCGGCTGGCACCCAACTCACCGCGATCGAGACCGACGGGATTCGACCCCATTCCCGCAGTGAGACCTTCGACATACAACAGGGTCTGCCGGTCTTCGGGGACCACCAACCAGACCTTGCCCGCCTGTCGATCGAGATAGAAGGTCAGCAGACCCTCCATCTTCTCCATCGATTCCGCTGATTCTGCTGGACTGTCCGCAGAAGACGAAGATGCGGCCTGACCGGGTGCCGAATTCGATCGTACCGACACGCAGGCCCCGTGAGTGAGCAGAATGGCGAGAATTCCAATCCATGGTCGCATGGCGACTGTTTCCTCCAACCCAGAATCTCGATGAACAACAGCTATGGGTCTGCAGACCCCTGGTGGACCGGCGCGATGCTATCGCATCATCCGGCGGGCAGCGTGATGGTTACCTCGAGTCCCCCCACATCACGATTGCGCGCCACGATGTCTCCCCCGTGCTCGACCGCAATCTGCTTGGCGATGGGCAGGCCCAGACCGGTGCCGGCGTCGTGGGTGGAAAAGTAGGGATCGAAGATCCTGGCCAACAACGACTCTTCGACGCCTGGGCCCCGGTCCTCCACCACGATCTGCGCCTCGCCATTGTGTCGCGCCACGGTGACCAGGACCGCAGTGCCTTTCGGCGCCACCCGCAGGGCGTTCTCCAGCAGATTCCGCACGGCCCTGCCGATCATCTTGCTATCGAAGACCACCTCCACAGATTCCTCCGTCGTGGTCAGCGTCACTCCCACCCCACCGGCCGACGCCGGTCGGTAGGCGGCGACGATCTCTTCGACGGTGTCGAGCAGATCTCCGGGTCGCGGCTCGATCTTGGGAATCTGGCTGTAAGTCGAGAACTCGCTGGCGATCTCCTGCAGCTCGCCGACCTGGCTCAGGATATTCGAGGTACAGCTCTCGAATACCTCCGAGAAGCTCTCGGGATCGGCTGCGAAGACCTCTTGCATGTGCTCGGTGGACAGACGAATGGGGGTCAGGGGATTCTTGATCTCGTGGGCGATCATGCGCGCCATCTCAGCCCATGCCTGCAGCCGCTGGCCACGCAGAACCTCGGTCACGTCCTCGACCACCAGCAGAGAGGAGGGCTCTCCTTCACCCGGCAGGGGAACCCAGACCACCGTCCACTCCCTCTCCTCGCCTTCCGGATCTTCCAGCATCAGGGTTCGCTGAGTCAGGGCTCCCCCCGAAATCGAGGCGACGAACTCGGCCAGAGGCAGCCTCTGCTCATCACCCTCGACCACCTCGTCGAGTCGCTGGCCAACAGCCAGACCGATCATCTCTCCAGCCACCCGGTTGGCCATCATCACCCTGCCCTCTTCATCCAGAGAGACGATGCCGGCGGTGATGTTCTCCACCATTCGATCGACGACGCTCTTCTCTCGCAGCAACTCCTGACGGCTGGTATGGATCCGCCCAGCCATGTCGTCGATGGCATCCACCAGGGTGGCCAGCTCCAGCTCGACCGGTCGCAGACCCAGGGAAGACTCGCCCGAGGCGATCCTCTGGGTCCCTTCGACGATGTCGGTCAGAGGCGAAGTGAATCTGCGGGCCAGCCGGGCTCCCACGGCGATAACGATCAGTACCACGGCAGCGGCGCCCAGCAGGGAACGGCGCCGCAGCGAGGCGATCTGCTGTCTCGTCTCCTCCTGCTGCGCCAGCATGGGGAGGGAGACGATGAGCCGGGTCTGACCGAAGGAGATTCCCGGCACCGTCAGGGGTGCATAGAGCTCCAGATACTCGGCCAGCCCGGTCCGATTGGTGCGCATCGAGACCTCGTGCCCGAGCAGCGTCAGTCCCGAGTAGATCTCTCCCGGAATCCGCCTCGGCAGCAGACCGGCCGTGAAGAGCTCCGCCTTGCTCGAGGCATAGACCGACCCCCGCCAGTAGAGGTTGACGTCGTGGTGGACGACGCTGGCCAACCAGTTCAGCAGCTCGTCATCGAGAGCCGCGTCGATTCCGAAGCCGGGCTCCAGGGCCTTGACGTACTCCCCGAGGACCCCTTGGACCGACTCCACTGCTCGCAGGGCGGCGACCTCCTGCTCTCTCACCAGCCGCTCCTCGAAGGCTCGCACCACCAGAAAGTTGATGATCCCCAGAGGCACCAGCAGGAGCACCGAATAGACCAGAACCAGACGCCGCGAGTACGAATGCCAGAGGTGGTACCAGGAGGTCCGCCAGCCGCGCCGGATCCAGCGCGGCATCTGCAGCGCCAGGCTGACCAGCGCCAGGATTATGAGCGTCGGCAGGGCATGGGTGCCAATCCGTTCCAGCGCCCGCATCAGCGACATCTGCCTCAGGAAGAGAATGCGAACACCGTCGGCACCGACCGCGCTGTAGGCGATCGACGGCCCGTCGGGGGTCGTCACCCGACCGACACCCCCACGCAAGAGATCCGCCGGCAGCTCGGGAGACTGTAGCCAGGGCATCAATATCGGCTGTCCCCCCGCCTCGAAGAGACCGTATCGAACCCCTCCGAGGTCGGTGGCGGCGGCAGCCGCTGCCGTGGGCGCCGATCTCAGCAGGACCTCGGCCAGGTCTCCACCATATCGATCCTGCAGCCGAAACCCCGGCTGCAGCGCCAGGGCATACTCGCCATAGGCCCAGGATTCGTCCGCCTTTTCCAGGACTCCGTCCCCCACCAGTACGGCGTCCTGCCAGGCCGGCACCGGCACCGTTCCCAGAAGCGGAGAGGTCCAGTCGACCCACTGCTCCTGATTCAGCGGTAACCCGAAGGAGAACGAGGAGAGACCGCCCGCCCGGGGCAGAACTCTCAGAGCGGAGAGACCGCCGTATCTGGCAAGCGGCGAACGACGCCAGATCTCGAACGAGAGATCCTGCCTCGAGTGCTGCTCGAACCCCGCCGGCACCAGACGGGCCACCTCGAACGAGGCCAGAAACGTCTCCATCTCATCGGCCAGCGAATCGATCTCGCCGGCGGTCGGTGGTGCCATGTCCGGCAACAGGACGCGCTCCAACCGATCTTCCTCGGCCGCCCGGTGCGCCAGCTCCCAGCCGGTTGCCGCCAGCAGCGCCGCCACCAGAGCCGTCACCAGCAGGCGATTTCCGGCACCTTCGATTCGTCGTTGTCGTAGCCAGATACCGGCACCCCCGCCCCCCACCACGAGACAGAGGGCGGCAATCGAGGAGCGATCCATCGTCGCCGCGCTCGCCAACAGGCCGGCTACCGCCACCAAACCGACCCCATGGAAGCGCTCGATCTTGCCGGTGGCCTCTCTGGGGATGCCGCTCAGCAGGGCCCAGCACCACAGGGCCAGGGCCAGTCGCAGGGCCAGATCGCCAGGGTCGGCCCAGAGCTCGCTTCCCAGATCGGATACGGCGCTGAACGACTGCAGCACCCAGGCGAGAGCGGGGGCCGAGATGGCCGCCAGGATCCCCAGGATCAGAGCGCCGACCCGCGACTCTCCCCATCGCCACAGGCGGGAGTTGAAGGTCGCAATCACGGCGGCAGTGGCCAACAGCAGAGAGCCCCAGGGAGCCACCCCGGCCGCCAGACCCAGGGAGCCGACGCCGGCTGCCAGCGTCAGTGCCGGCAGAAAAGTCGAGGCACGCGACAGCAGGAACCAGGAGTGGAAGAGGAGAGACAATCCCCAGACCAGACAGGCCCACCTTCGCCAGCCGCTGGGTCGCAGACCAGTGGTCGAAGGAAGGCTCGTCTGCACCTCCGCCACCACTAGCTCGGGGCCGGACTCTGCAGCGACCCGGAATGAGTCTGCCGTCGAAGGTGTACTGGCCTCGACCACCGTCCAGCGGGGGCTGGGCACGGTTACCGCGAAGGGAAAGGTGTCGGTGCGCAGGCTCGTCCCGGCTGCGATATGCCAGATACGACCCTGGGTCTCGAAGCGTTCGACCGCCACCAGCGTCACGGCACTGAAGCTGGCCAGCGAATACCGACCCGGCGCCAACGATCCCAGGTCTTCGATGTCGTGCAGAAGGCCCTTGCCGCCCCAGGCCCAAACCACGCCTCGATCGTCCACCAGCAAGATGGTGGACACCGAGGGGGATCCGTCCACGGCTTCGGACTCGAGGGAGCGAAAGACTGCCAGTCGGTGGGCGGACGAGAAGGTGTGGGATCGGAGTCCGTCAGCCGTACGCTCAGCCGTGTCCTCCAGCTGTCGCCAGACCTCAGTGTAGGCCTCTTCCGTCTGTTCCCGAAGCTGATCGGGTCCGGCTACCCGCCAAGGCTCACCAGGCTCGAGAGCCAAGAGCGCCAAGACGGCGCCCATGGGTAGAAGCCAGCCCAGCGAGCGCCCCCGCGCACCCGCAGACCAGAGCAGCAGAGCTGCCAGCAGTCCGAAGACGATCAGAGCCTGCACTCCGAAGAGCAGCAGGCTCATCGCCATGGCGATGGGTAGCAGGGATTCGAGACGAGAGTCCGGCCGCATGGCTCGCTAGTCGAGCATCGGCAGATCGATTCCGCAATCGCGCGCGTGGGTGATGGCCTCTTCGTAGCCGGCATCCGCATGCCGCACGACGCCCATTCCGGGATCGCCCGTCAGGACGCGTTCGAGCCTCTCCGCCGCCTCGTCGGTGCCGTCGGCGACGATCACCATGCCGGCATGGAGCGAGTAGCCGATACCGACGCCTCCTCCGTGGTGGACCGACACCCAGGTGGCGCCGTTGACCGCATTGAGAAGGGCATTGAGAACCGGCCAGTCGGCGATAGCGTCGGAGCCGTCCTTCATGCCTTCGGTCTCGCGGTTGGGAGAGGCCACCGAACCGCAGTCCAGGTGATCGCGACCGATGACCACCGGCGCCGAGATCCTTCCCGAAGCCACCAGATCGTTGAAGGCCCGACCGGCCCTGGCCCGTTCACCGTAGCCCAGCCAACAGATCCGCGAGGGGAGGCCCTGAAAGGCCACCTTCTCGCTGGCCATCCGGATCCAGCGGGCCAACGCCTCGTCCTCCGGAAAGAGCTCCAGGATGACTTCGTCGGTGGCCGCCAGATCGGCCGGATCCCCTGAGAGCACGGCCCAACGGAAGGGGCCCTTGCCCTCGCAGAACAGGGGGCGGATGAACATGGGGACGAATCCACCGATGTCGAAGGCGTTTTCGACACCAGCCTCCAGCGCTTGACCACGGAGATTGTTGCCGTAGTCGAATGCCACAGCCCCGCGATCCTGCAGGGTCAGCATGTGGCGCAAGTGCTGAGCCATGGAGGCCATCGATCTCTCGACATAGTCTTCCGGATTCTGCCGGCGCAGCTCGAGCGCCTCGACAAAGCTCATCCCGTGCGGCACATAGCCGTCGAGAGCATCGTGGGCAGAGGTCTGATCGGTGAGGGCGTCGGGAACGATCCCCTTCTCCACCAGGGCAGCGAGCAGATCGACGGCGTTGGCCTCGATGCCGATGGAGACCGCCTGTCGGCTCTCTTTGGCCGCCAGCGCTCGCGCGATGCCGTCCTCGATCCCATCGGCCACCTCGTCTAGATAGCGGGTCTCGATGCGCCGCTGGATGCGGTGCGGATCGACCTCGGCCACCAGGCAGACGCCCTCGTTCATGGTCACCGCCAGAGGCTGGGCGCCTCCCATCCCGCCCAGGCCCGCGGTCACCGTCAGACAGCCACGCAGCGAGCCGCCGAACTTCTGCCGGGCCGCCTCGGCCAGCGATTCGTAGGTGCCCTGGAGAATCCCCTGGGTACCGATGTAGATCCAGGAACCGGCAGTCATCTGGCCGAACATCGTCAACCCCAGACCTTCCAACCGACGGAACTCATCCGCGGTGGCCCAGTGAGGCACCAGGAGAGCATTGGAGATCAACACCCTGGGCGCTCCGGGATGAGTCCGGAACACCGCCACCGGTTTGCCGGATTGGACGATCAGCGTCTCGTCGTTCTCGAGCCGCTTGAGGGTGGCGACGATGGCCTCGTAGCACTCCCAGGAACGAGCCGCCTTGCCGGACCCGCCGTAGACGATCAGGTCCTGCGGCTGCTCGGCCACATCCGGATCGAGATTGTTCATCAGCATCCGCAGTGCGGCCTCCTGCTGCCAGCCCTTGCAGGAGATCTCGGTGCCGCGGGGTGCATGGATGATGGGTGCTGTGGTGGTCATGGTGGCGTCCGCCTCCCTTCACAAGAGGTTTGTGATGAATGGTTCGATGGAGGTCTGGAGAAAGGTCTCCGCTCGGGCGACATCCGGAGCGAGCTCCCGATCTTCCTCCCAACGGGGCACCTCGGCCCGCAGGGCGGCGTGCAGGTCTTCCAGGGCCGGACTCGAACGCAACGGCCGGCGGAGATCGATCCCCTGAGCTGCCGTCAGCAGCTCGATGGCCAGGACGCTGTGAACGTTGGCCAGGATCTGCTGGAGCTTCAAGGCGGCGCCCATTCCCATGGAGACGTGATCCTCCTTCTCGGCGGAGGTCGGGATGGAGTCGACACTGGCCGGGTGCGCCAGTCCCTTGTTCTCGCTGACCAGAGCGGCAGCCGTGACCTGCGCCATCATGAAGCCCGAGTTGAGACCCGGGTGGTCGGTCAGGAAGGCTGGTAGCCCGGAGAAGACGGGATCGGTGAGCTTGTCGATCCGGCGCTCGCTGATCGACCCGATCTCTGCCAGGGCGATCCCCAGAAAATCCGCCGCCATGGCCATGGGCTCACCGTGGAAGTTGCCGCCCGTAAGTATCTCCCGGTCTTCGGGAAAGACCAGCGGATTGTCGGTCACCGCGTTCATCTCGATGGCCAGGCGTCTCTCGACGTCGCTCAGGACGTCTCGCGCCGCACCGTGGACCTGTGGCATACACCGAATCGAGTAGGGGTCCTGCACCCGGGAGTCACCGTGTCGGTGGGACTCGCGCAACTCGGAGCCCTGCAGGAGCTGCCAGAGATTGACTGCGCTCGAGATCTGACCGGCATGCGGCCGCAGGCCGTGGAGGCGCGGATCGAACGGTGTGTCGGTACCCAGCAGCGCATCGGCGCTGAGGGCACCGAGCAGATCCGCGATGCGCAAGAGGCTCTGCGTCTCCAGGACGGCGATGGCCAGCAGCGAGGTCATGGCCTGGGTGCCGTTGATCAGCGACAGTCCCTCCTTCGGCTCGAGTCGCAGCGGTTCCAGACCGGCCCGTTCCATGGCCTCCGCTCCGCTGAGCTCCTCTCCCTCGAACTTGGCCCTGCCACCGGCGATGATGGGTAGGGCCAGATGGGCCAGGGGTGCCAGGTCTCCGCTGGCTCCTACCGATCCGCGACTCGGCACGACCGGCAACACGCCGCGCGCCAGCATCGCCAGCAGCAGATCGATGAGCTCGGGGCGCACGCCGGAATGTCCCTGGGCCAGGGTATTGGCTCGTAGCAGGAGCATTCCGCGGACCACCCGGTCGGGCAGCGGCTCACCGACACCCGCAGCGTGGCTGCGCACCAACCGTCGTTGCAGCAAGCGCATCTGATCGCTCTGGATCCTCACCTTGGAGAGATCGCCGAAGCCCGTGTTGACTCCATAGACGGCGGGTGTGTCCTCGCCGTGGCTGGTCACCTCCTCGATGAAGTCCCGGGCGTTCTGCACCTGCTGTCTGGCATCGGCAGAAAGCTGGCAACGCTCGTCACCATCGACAATGGAACAGAACTTCTCCAGGGTCAGTTGGTTACCGTCGATTTCGATCATGGATTCAATTCCCGGACCGACAGAATGTCGGGCTCGAGCAGGCCCAGATTACCACTCCGGCGCCCTGTCTCCTGGTTCTCCAGCAAGATTCCGCCGGCCGAATCCGTCTACCCGGGTGATGCTGGCAAGAGCGCTCTCCGCCTCACCCTGGGGGGTCGATGCGCGGGCCATCCAGATCGAGGTCGACCTGCGTCTCGGCCTGCCGCAGATGCAGCTGGTCGGTCTGCCCGATGCCGCGGTCCGCGAGAGCCGCGAGCGGGTCCGCTCGGCCATCAAGAACTGCGGTTTCGAGCTGCCGCCACGGGCGGTGATCATCAATCTGGCTCCCGCCGACATCAAGAAGGAGGGCAATCACCTCGATCTGGCCATCGCCCTGGCGCTGCTGGTGGCCCACGAGCACCTGCCCGAGACGGCCCTCGAGGACCGCCTCCTGTGTGGGGAGCTGGGACTGGATGGCGCCCTACGACCGATTCGCGGCGGCCTGGCTATCGCCGATCTGGCCCGTCGAATGGCCGTGGAAGAGCTGATCCTGCCTGCGGCCAACGCCGCAGAGGCGGCAGCTCTGGCCGCGGCGCCGGTCCACGGCGCCAGCGGTCTCGGCGACACCGTGCGACATCTCCTCGGAGCCGAGCGACTCCCTCTACAGCCCTCGATCCCGTTTCGGTCGACATCCGGCGACACCGCTCCGGATCTCTCCGAGGTCCGCGGTCAGGAGTTGGCTAAGCGGGGTCTGGAGATTGCCGCTGCCGGCGGTCACAATTTGCTGCTCATCGGGCCACCGGGCTCCGGCAAGACCATGCTGGCGCGACGGATGCCCGGACTCCTGCCGCCGCTGACGGTGCACGAATCGATCGAGGTGACCAAGATCCACTCGCTGGTCTCCGACCGCCCGCATGAGGGCCTGGTCACCAGACGACCATTCCGTGCTCCCCATCCCAGCACCAGCACGGCCGGGATGGTCGGTGGCGGCAGCGTTCCACGCCCGGGGGAAGCGACCCTGGCGCATTCCGGAGTCCTGTTTCTCGACGAGTTCCCGGAGTTTCGGCGTGACTCCCTCGAGTCACTCCGTCAACCGCTGGAGGAGGGGGTCATCACCATCGTTCGCGCCAAGGCACGGCTGACCTTTCCGGCCCGCTTCACCCTGCTGGCGGCGATGAACCCCTGCCCCTGCGGTCACCTCGGTGACCCTCGGCACGAGTGCGAGTGCACCGCGCCGACCATCCAACGCTACCGACAACGAGTGTCCGGACCCCTGCTCGACCGCATCGATCTTCATCTGGAGGTCCCGGCCGTGGCCCTGGAGGATCTCAAGGGTTCGGCCGGAGAGTCCACGCAGGTGGTGGCCGGCCGGGTCACCGCGGCGCGCGATCGACAGCGAGATCGCTGGGCCGAATCGGATCGTCAGGCCTGGAACTCCTCACTCGGACCGGCCGAGATGCGGCAGTGCTGTCGTCTCGAGTCCAACGCCCAGCGAATCCTCGACGAGGCCTTCGAGAAACTGGGTCTCTCGGCCCGGGCTCTGCACAGGGTCGTCAAGGTCTCCCGTACGCTCGCCGATCTGGCAGCCTCCGAGAATATTCGACCCGAGCACGTGGCCGAGGCCATCCAATACCGCAGTCTCGACCGCCGGCTGATCGGTTGATCGCTCGCCGGCTTCCGGCGGCGAGCGGCGGGGGGTGCCGTAGAATGCGGTCGAAGCTCATGGCCGCCCTGCCCATCATCTCCTCGCCCTCTCCTCGCAAATCCAAGACTTCCAAGTGGCGGGCGGGGGTACTGATCGGTATCCACCTGCTGGCCGGCATCCACATCACCCACTGGCTGGTGACCGGTCGATCGGTCACCCCGGTGGAACCTTCGGAGGCCATGGCCTTCAGCATGGCCGGCATCATCAACGCCGGCCTGATCTTCTTCGCGGTCAGCATCCTGCTGACCCTGGTCTTCGGACGGCTGTTCTGCGGCTGGGCGTGCCACCTGGTGGCCTTGCAGGACCTCTGCCGTTGGTGGCTGGCCAAGCTGGGCATCCGGCCTCAGCCGCTGCGATCACGGCTACTCCGCTGGGTGCCCTTCCTGGCCTTCTTCTACATGTTCCTCTGGCCGGCGGTCTACCGTCTGTGGATCGGTGACTCGTTCTCACGGTTCGAGCTCGATCTGACCACCGACCAGTTCTGGGCCACTTTCCCCGGCTGGACCATCGGCATCCTCACCTTTCTCATCTGCGGCTTCGTCATCGTCTACCTGTTGGGTGCCAAGGGGTTCTGCACCTACGCCTGCCCCTATGGAGCCGCCTTCACGCTGGCCGATCGCGTGGCTCCCATGCGTATCCGCGTCACAGATGCCTGCGAGGGTTGTGCCCACTGCACGGCCAACTGCACGTCGAATGTCCGTGTTCACGCCGAGGTGCGGGAATACGGCATGGTCGTGGACGACGGCTGCATGAAGTGCCTGGACTGCGTCAGCGTCTGCCCCAACGATGCCCTCTACTATGGACCGGGTGCGAGCCGTCACGGGGCTCTGAAATCGGCCCTGCAACCTCGCAGCCGCGCGGCAACTCCCACCTGGCCCGAAGAGTTCGTCCTCGCTGTCGCCTTCGCCCTGGCCTTCTTCACCTTCCGCGGACTGTACGGCTACGTTCCGTTTCTGATGTCGCTGGGCCTGGCCGCCGTCCTGGCGTATATGGTGCTGACATCGGTCCGACTCGTCGCTCGCGACAACCTCTCGCTTCGCCGGTGGCAGCTCAAGCGACAGGGTCGCCTGCTGCCGGCCGGGTACGGATTCGGAGCTCTCATGGCCCTGCTTGCCATCTTTTGGGTCCACAGTGGTCTGGTGAGAAGTCAGCAGTTCCTCGGCGAACGTCAATTTCGAGCCATTGCTCACCTCCGCTTCGCAGCGATGGACATCACCCACGCATCGCGTGCGCTCGATCAGTCGGAGATGAGCAGGGTCCGCCGCGGCCGAGACCATTTGGAAGCGGCGGAGCGACTCGGTCTCTGGCCGACTCTGGGCAACCACTGGCGTCTCGCCTGGATGTACTATCTGGCCGGTTCACCGGCGGATCTGGCGATCGAAGCGCCAAAGGCCATCGAGGGAGATGAGTTCCCGGCTGAGATGCATCATCTCCTGGCGCTCGAAGCGCGCCATGAAGGCGACACACAGGGGACCTTGGCTCAGCTGGAGAAGGTTGTAGAGATCGATCCTGCCTCCGCCCAGCCCCATCTCAACCTTGGGTTGGTATTGGCGGAGGCCGGCCGTCTCGAAGCCGCGGGCGTCGCCTTTGCTCGAGGTCTGGAGTCTTTCCCGCGTTCGCCCGGACTGCTCTACAACTCGGGGCTGGTTCACGCCTATCTGGGAGACATCCCCATAGCCATCGCCCTCTTCGAGCAGACTCTTGTCGTCGCACCGAAGAATCTGGAGGCGCGGGAGAATCTGGCGGGAATGCTGGCCAGCACGGGCCGCTTCGAGGAGAGCATCGAACACTACCGCCTGGCCATCGAGCAATCTCCCGACGACGCCGATACTCATTTCCTTCTCGCCCGCGCCTATGCCGGTCTGGGTGATCTGGAAGCTGCCCGAGAATCCCTGCTGGAATGCCTTTCACTTGAACCTGGGCACCGAGAGGCTATAATCCTGCGCGCCAGGATCGATACTCAGCTCAACGAGTAGGAAGCGGGAAGGCCCGAATCCTTCGGGTGGCTGAAGGTCCAGAACCAATCAGGAGACGAGTCCTTGCGAAACAAAAGACCGCACTGCCCCATTGTCCTCACCCTGCTCGCCATGATCATTGGTCTGGGATTCGCCAGCGCCCCGGTCCTCGCCGAAGAGGCGGGGATTGTAGGCCCCGACGTCACCGTCATCTATCTACCCTCGGTGAATCACTACTCCGGCGACGTGCCAGGGGTCCACGGCTACTCGGTGGGCACGACTTCCTGCAACGTCGGTGACCAGCCCCTCTGGTGGTGCGACAACACCACGGCTTATTGCGACGACGACCAGCATCCGGTGATCGGACAGAACCTCTACCGTTTGAAGGACGGCAGATTCGAGCAGATCGGGATGAGCTGGCTCAAACATGGCTTTCTTTCGCTGAATACTCCCGATGCCTCCTGTGGCAACTGCCAGAACCCGCCGCACGGTGGTGATCAACTCGGCGTGGGCTGCACCGATGCCTACGGGGCGGGTCTCAACGGGTTTCGGCCCCTGGGTCTGCGCTCGGAAGTCAATCCGACGACGGGCGTCTTTCCCTTCCCCGAGACCGTTGTACCCTCGCCTCAGGACATCGATCAGAGGATTCAGGTGGAAGAAGTCGATCTGGACCCAGCGCTCAACCCGGGCGCAAAGTACTGGGTCGAAGGCCAATACGTGGCGCCGGACGACGCTCAAGAAGGCAACGGTCTGAACAATGCTTCGTATCGTCAGGTGCTAGTGCAGTCCAACTACGATCTGTCGACCACCGGCAGCACCATTCGCGAGCAGCCGGCCATTCGCGCTTGGAGGGTTGAGGATCCGCAGGTTGAGATCATGGATGTCGATATTCCCGACTCTCGGCCGCTGGAGCGGTTCCACGCGGCGCGACGAGTTACGTTCCGCGAGGGAACCTGGCACTACGAATACGCTGTCCACAACATGAACAGCGACCGCTCCGCGCGCTCGTTTCGGATCCAGCTGCCGATGAATTCCTCCATCACGAACGTCGGTTTCCGCGACGTGGACCACCACTCGGGAGAGCCTTACGCCACGACCGATTGGACGATCGCTGTGGATGAGCCACAAGGCACGGTCGAGTGGTTTACCGACACCTTTGCCACCGATCAGAACGCCAACGCCCTGCGCTGGGGCACCATGTTCTCGTTCTGGTTCGATTCCGACGCTGCACCGGAGGGGCTCATCCACACTCTGGGTCTGTTCAAACCGGGTGATCCGACAGAGGTGGAGTTTCCCTTTACCTCCCCGAACTCGATATTCTTCGATGGCTTCGAGAGTGGGGATGTCTCGGCCTGGTCGGATTCCACCCTGCCCTAGCCGGGTCTCCCCGCAGGAGACAGACCATGATTTCTCGGTGTCTCGCGTTGGGCGGTCTCGCCCATTTGGTCTTGGCGTCCAGCCTTTCGGCAGGCCCCTTTACCCCTCGTGGGACCCAGTTCGTCAACCACTCGTTGCTGCCACCGAGCGACTGCGCCTCCTGCCACGCCGGCTACGACTCCCAGAACCACATCGAGCCCTGGGATACCTGGGCCGGTTCGATGATGGCCAACGCCTCCCGAGACCCGATCTTCTGGGCGGCTCTCGACGTGGCCAACAACGATGTCCCGGGGATCGGCGAGTTCTGCTTGCGGTGCCATTCATCGAAGGGCTGGCTGGAGGGTCGGGCCAATTCCGACGAAGGGATTCCGCCGGTCGGAGAGGCTGACGGTTGCAGCCTCTCAGGTCAGATCGATCAGCCGGGGAGCGACTTCACCGGACTCAGCTGTCACCTCTGTCATCGTATGCAGGTGAATGATACGCCACCCATGGGAGAAGAGACCGCCTACTTCGAGAACGGCGACTTCTGGCTCGACGACGAGGTCTGTGACAACGCCGGGATGGGCGATCCGCTGGACGAGCCCTGCCGAAGTGGGCCCTACAACTACTCAGGACAACCATTGCCGCTGCACGAGTGGAGATACTCCACCTATCACACGAGTAACGACATCTGCGGCAATTGCCACAACGTCACCAACCCGGAGAAGAATCTGGTGGACGAGACGGGCCAGGATATGGGAGTTCGATTCCCCATCGAGCGCACCTTCAAGGAGTGGCAGCAGAGCGACTTCTCCGACGACCAGTCGGCGAGCTTCGCCAATTGCTCCTCCTGCCACATGCCCGATGCCACCGCTGATCCGGTCTATGCTTCCAGCCGACCGACCCCGAATCGCACCGGTGATCTACCCATCCATCAGTTCGCCGGCGGTAACACCTGGATCCCGCAGGTTCTGAAGGGCGAATACCCGAGCCTCGACCGAGAGGATGCCTTCGACGCCACCACTGCCTGGACGGTGGATATGCTGCAAAACCGATCGGCCGAGGTCGAAGTAACCGCCGACCCGCAGGCGGTTCTCGGCGGCACCTTCACCGCGGAGGTCAGGGTGACCAATCTCAGCGGCCACAAGCTGCCGACCGGATACGGCGAGGGTCGCCGGATGTGGCTGCATCTGACGGCCAAGGACGGCGCCGATCAGGTCTTCTGGGAGAGCGGTGCCTGGGACAGCGATACCGGCGTCTTGTCCGACGATTCGCAGGTCAAGATCTACGAGGTGCAACAGGGCATCTGGAATCACAACGGTACGGGTACCTGCGACGTCGAGGACGCCGCCGGCAATCATCTCTTCCACTTCGTCCTCAACAACTGTGTGGCGCTGGACAATCGCATTCCGCCGTTGGGCTTCACACCCGAGACGGCGCCGGGAGTGCCCGACCCTGAAACCGTGCCGGTGAACTACACCTACCCGGAGACCTCTCCGGGCTCCGGCGTGCTGGTCAACTGGGATACCACCCAGTACTCGATCCCGGTTCCCCCGGGGACCGTGACGCCGATCACCGTCGAGGGGACGCTCTACTATCAGACGGCCAGCAAGGAGTATGTGGAGTTTCTGCGCGACCAGGCCGTCGACAACGGTTTCGCCGACGACTGTCTCGACCGATCCGATCCGCTGCCCGCCGGCATGAGTCGAGGCGAGTACCTCTACGCGCTGTGGAGCGATCCGGCCTACGGCCGCTCGCCGCCGGTCGACATGGGAACCGCCAGCGCTCAGGTGACGGTGGTCGACAACATCTTCGCCGACGGCTTCGAGTCAGGCGACACCTCGCGCTGGACGCAGACCGTCCCCTGAGACACACGTTCCGTCGAGATATCATTGCCCGATGGACCGACGTCGTGTACAAGAATAGCGAGGAGTTTCGAAGGAGAGAGTTGTGAACTGGAAAACAGGCTGCTTGATAGTGCTCGTCTCAGCTCTGTTGGCGGGCCCAGTCCACGCCGGCGGTGTGGTTCTCGTACCCTCGCGAGACAACACTCTGTATGAGCCCCTGCTGCAGGCTCCCGAGGGCGAGATTCCTCCCAGCAACGGAGCCGGGATCTACATGTTCGTCGGCACGACTCTGATCGGTCCCGCGATCCGCCGCGGCGTGCTGGCCTTCGACGTCGACAGTGTGGTCCCGGCGGGCTCGGTGATCACCGAGGTGACCCTGACGCTGGAGATGTCCCGGACGATTTCCGATGCCTGGAACGTCACGCTCCACCGCATGCTGACCGACTGGGGCGAAGGGGATTCCGACGCCACCGGTCAGGAGGGGATGGGGGCTCCCGCCGAACCGGGAGATGCCACCTGGTTTCACTCGTTCTTCCCCGGGAGCCTTTGGGCCTCCGAGGGCGGGGACTTCTCCGCCGTGGTGTCGGCGACTCAAACGGTCAGCGGCCTCGGCACCTATACCTGGGGATCGACCGAGCAGATGGTGGCGGATGTCCAGGGTTGGCTCGATGACCCGGGGGCCAACTTCGGCTGGCTACTGATGGGGAACGAGTCCTTCTCGCCGACCGCCAAGCGATTCAACACCCGTGAGAACAGCTCCGGCGTCCCACAGCTGTCGATTACCTATCAGGAGCCGGTGCCCACCGCCCCGCTCTGGTTCTGGTTCGTGTTCGCCCTGACACTCACCGCCATCGCCTGGCGAATGTTGCCAGTCGGCCAGGGAGCTCGATCCTGAGCAACCCGCGCGAACACTCGAGCCACTGGAGCCGTAATCTGGCGGCGGCCCTGGCTGTCTTGGTCCTGCTCGGGACCGGCGAAACCTCGGTCTCGGCCCAGGCGGACACGCGCTGGCTCGACAAGGTGGATCCGTCGGTCCTGCAATCGGTTCGATCGGGCGCCGAGACCCAGGTCCTGGTTCTGCTCACCGAACAGGCCGACCTCTCCGCTGCCCGTACTCTGTCAGGCAAGAGTGAGAAGGGGCGCCACGTCTACGAGGCGCTGCGGACGACAGCCGATCGGACTCAGAGACCCCTGAGGGGCCTTCTCGACGGTCTGGGAGTCCCGTACAGGTCGTTCTGGGTCGCCAATATGATTCTGCTCCGCGCCGATCTCGATCTGGTCGAGCTCCTGGCTCGTCGCGCGGATGTCAGCCGTCTCTCTGCCAACGCCAGCGCCCGTCTCAGTCTTCCGGAGGCCCCTTCGGAGTCCCTCGACCTGGCCGCTCCGGATGGCATCGAGTGGAACATCACTCAGATCGGCGCCCCCGATTACTGGAACGCGGGCTACACCGGTCAGGGGGTGGTGATCGCCGGCCAGGACACCGGTTATCTGTGGGATCATCCGGCCCTGCGCGAGCAGTACCGCGGCTGGAACGGAGTCAGTGCCGATCACGATTACAGCTGGCACGACTCCATCCACTCGGGCGGTGGCAGCTGCGGTGCCGACTCTCCCGAACCCTGCGACGACGGCAATCATGGCACCCACACCATGGGTACCATGATCGGCGACGATGGTGGAGCCAACCAGATCGGCGTCGCACCTGGCGCCCGCTGGATCGGCTGTCGCAATATGGATCGAGGCAACGGCACCCCGGCCACCTACGCCGAGTGCTTCGAGTTCTTCATCGCTCCGACGCGCGTGGACGGCAGCGATCCGGACCCCAGCAAGGCGCCGCATGTCATCAACAACTCCTGGTCCTGCCCGCCGTCGGAAGGGTGCACCGATCCGTCGGTGCTCCAGACCGTGGTCGAGAACACCCGCGCGGCTGGCATCGTCGTCGTCGTTTCGGCGGGCAACAGCGGTTCGGGTTGTGGCTCGGTGAGCACTCCGTCAGCCATCTACGAGGACTCGCTCACGGTGGGCGCCACCAACAGCTCGGATTCGATCGCCAGCTTCTCCTCCAGGGGGGCGGTGACGGTCGACGGCAGCCAGCGCATGAAGCCCAATGTCACGGCTCCCGGAGTCGGCATCCGGTCGAGTCTGGCCAACGGCGGTTACAGCGGCCAGAACTGGAGCGGCACCAGCATGGCGGGCCCGCACGTCGCCGGGCAGGTGGCGCTGCTCATCTCCGCTGTGCCGGAGCTCGCCGGGCGGGTCGAGGCGCTGGAGACCTGTATCGAGGCGACGGCCATCCCGCTGACGAGCTTCCAGGACTGCTCGGGCTTCTCCGGCGATCTGGTTCCCAACAACACCTACGGCCGTGGCCGGATCCAGCTGACCTTGCCGCTGCCCTTCGAGTGCTCCGCCGCCTTCGTCTCGTCCCAGGACTTCGAGACCGGCGCCGCCTACGGCTGGGAGTGATCCAGTGTGAGTGGACGATCGTTCCTCACGGCGAGCGCTCTGGGTCTGGTGGTCCTTCTTTCGTGCGCCGACCGCAGAGATGTCTGGTCGCTGTCCGAGACTGCCATCGACAGCCTGCAGCTGGACTCGGCCATTCTTGTCCCAGATCCGCCGCCAACGGACGACGAGTCGTTGACGTGCAAGGCAATCCTGGAAGTTCAGGGCCCCGATGTGGCGGGCTCGTCCCTGGACACTTCGGGTCTACGCGAGTGGATGGGCCGGGCGAAAAAGGTCGATCTGATCTGCCGGGGCTCCTGCGGCTCCGAGACCAACTGCAAGGTTCACAATCTCGTCGCCTACGTCGATGCCCAGAGTGCCCGCACGGGTTGTATCTGCCTACCCAAGAGCCCACCACCTTGCCGGCTGCTTGCCACCTGGGTCATCGGCAAGGAGACGCGGCGCCGGATCGAGAGTGTCAGCTGTGGGTCACCAGAGGAGTCCGAGATTTCCACCGAGTGCACCCTCAACGTCCACAGATCGCAGAAGGGACTGAGCTTCACCTGTGAAGCCCGTTGATCCGCTGCCATTTGACAGCTTGGCTCCCGGCCGGTACCATCGCGCCATTCTTAGTTGATCCGACGATCCAACAGCGTCCCCGGAAGGGAGCCAACAAGGAGGGTGTAGTGAAGAATTGTTTGATTGTAGTTGCTGTAGTCGTTCTCGCCTTTGGCGCTGGCACCGCTCACGCTGCCAAGGGCGATGGCCAAATGCCTCTCATGTCCGCCAACGCGGACGGAAGCACCCCGCCAGGGCCCCTGGCGCCTGACGGCGTGCCCGATGCCTTGACCACGATCGATATCACCGGCTACAACAGCTGGGATGGTCTGCACGCTCCCCCCAACGAGATTCTCCAGGAGCTCTTGGGAGCTGGCGCCATCATGACCGGCATCGGCTGGGACGTCACCATCACCACCCAGGGTGGTAGCTGGCTCTCGGAAGCCGTCACCTACTTCGACGGTCAGGACCTGGATGACTCGGGGCTGTTCCTCACTCCTGGTGTCGGCGATGGTTTCCCCGGTACCGCCAGCTACTCGAGCGGCGGCATCCTCGACCTGACGGACGTCATGATCCCCAACATTCCCATCGGGGACGACGGCACACTCTACCTGGAGTTCTTTGAGTCGTTTGACGATGCTGCCGATGCCATCGATGCCACATATGATCCAACGTCGACCTACGACATCGCCTATATCGCCGGTGCTCCGGTCCCGACCGTGCCGACGGCGGCCATGATCCTGCTGGCTGTGGCCCTGGTTGGACTCGGCTCACTGCTGCTGAGGAGACGGCAGGTCACCTCTTAAGCCGATCGAGCCCTCGAGTCGTTCTCGAGAGTTTTCAGGAGCGCGTCCGCGGCTGCGGGCGCGCTCTTTTTCTATTGGGGCTCTGAAGAGCTCTTCGGGGCCTTCTCGAGCAAGTCCAGATCCGATCTCCGGAGAGGAAGGGCCACGGTATCCGAGTCCTGACGCACCAGCACGGTCGTCGGTATGCGCTCTTCACGATAGGCCTCGAGCCGACGTCGGATGACACCGTCATCGGCCCCCGCAATCTCGGCCGCGAAGCCGGCGATCTCCTGCCAGCGGCTAGCCGCAGCGAAATCTCCAGTCAGGGCATGGGCCAGGGCCAGCGACTCGGCGTTGAACACCATGGGGGTCTGTCGGGTCACCTCCATCACCTCCGGAAGAAGAGCCGCAGCCGCCGTCTCACCCCCCAGGGCGACTCGGAGTCGTATCTCGAGCGCCATCAGCCATCGACTCTCTGGCAGATTCTGCAGTCCTTCGCGGAACGTGGCCTGCGCACCGTCCGCATCACCCTGCAGCGCCTGGATCATGCCGAGCCAGACGTAACCGTTCTGCAGCGAAGAATCCTGCTCGAGCGCCCTTCGATAGTGCCAGGAAGCCACCTCGAATCTACCTTCCACCCGATAGAGATTCGCCAGCTCCAGATGGATGTCCGGATGCTCGTCCTCCAGGTCCAGCAGCCGCTGGTAGGTATCTGCTGCATCGTCGCGGAGCCCCAGCCGGGTCTGCGCTCTGCCCAGGCTCGCCAGCGCTGGCAGATAGTCCGGATGTCGCGTCAGGACCGTCTCGAATTCCGCCAATGCACGCTCCAGATCGCCGACCGCAGCCAGGGCATTGCCGAGATCGGTCCGGTACGGCGCAGAGTCCGGGTCGATCTCGAGTGCCCGGCGAAAATGTTCCGTCGCCTCTGCCATTCGGCCGGCGGTCATGTGCAGCTGACCCAGCTCCCACAGATACTGGCTGCTGATCTTGTTCTCGTAAAGGACCCTCAACAGCGGGTCCGCCAGACCGAGCTCCGAGTCCTGCGGTGAGACAGCTCCCGCGACCGCCAGCACTCCCCTGGCCTCCTCTAGACGGCCCAGCTGCCGCAAGCTCCGCCCCAGGCCCAGACGAATGCGATTCGATTCCGGACTGAGCTCTCGCGCTCGCCAGAACAGCTCTGCGGCACGCTCGGGATCGTTCTCCGCCAGCGCCAGCTCCGCAGCGACGACCAGCCCGCGGGCACTGTTTGCGGAGCCAGGAGGCAGGGCTGCCAGGGTCCGATCAGCAGCCTCGTGGCGACCCAGATCGGTCTCGATCTCGGCCAGCCGCAGCCGAACCGCTACCTGATCCGGACCGATCTCCAGGGCCCTCTCGTAGGCGATCGCCGCCTGCTCGGGCCTGTCCAGGCCCGCCAGGAGATAGCCCCGATAGTAGGGCCACCTTGGATCCGACGGATCCAGATCCTCGGCGATCTCATATCCCGCCAGTGCCTGATCGTGATTGCCGTAGACGTGATGCAGCATGGCCAGGGCACCGGTCGCGCCAGCCAGCTCGACGGCATCCGTCTGCCGTTGACGGCGCGATTCCAGGGACGCCAGAGCCCGTTCGAACTGACGGCGGATCTGCGGCTCGACATCGCCCATCGCCTCGGGACTCCAACTCTGAAGGGCCGAGAGTCGCTCTTCCTGCCCTCCTCCGCCACAGCTCCAGACTGTCAGGCACGAAATCAGGGACCAGCCAAGGATCGCGATTCTCACAGATCGCCCTCCCCTGTCGGCTCGCCGACCAGGTAGGACCCCGAGGGCAGATTGGACCACACCAGCGGGACTCCCCGGAGCTGGTCGATCCGCACAGTCAGCGGCTCCACTCGAGAACCGAGTCCAAAGAGCACCCGGTCGTCGTTGGTGGACAGGTAGCTGGCTCCCCGGCGCGTCCAGCGCACTCTCTCGGCTCCATCGGTCGAGGTCAAGCGGACCGGTGTCCCTTCCTGAGCATCCCGCCCCCACGCAGTACGAAGCGCCACTCCCAGCCAGGCACTGTCCTGGCCGGTCTGGTTGATCAGTACCCGGGGCTCGCCCTGAGCGTTGTTGATCACCACATCCGCATCGCCATCGTTGTCCAGATCGCCGATGGCCAGTCCCCGACCCACCGAAGGAACGCTGAAGTCTGCACCGATTTGCTGCGAGA
>CAJHZZ010000040.1_pt1 | contig 37106 bp, 31 predicted proteins | sample 9199071 | NCBI WGS metagenome assembly CAJHZZ01 (sample SAMEA7708275, study PRJEB35096) | sediment metagenome | biome: marine neritic benthic zone biome [ENVO:01000025]; feature: sediment [ENVO:00002007]; material: shallow marine sediment [ENVO:03000034] sea grass bed [ENVO_01000059] ...
CGGTTCACTTCCCAACCTCCTGCAACGAGCAGGCGCAGCAGCACATCGAACGTGGTCTGGCGCTGCTCCATCACATGACCTACTTGAAGGCCGAGCAGAGCTTTCGTGCCGCGACCGAAGCCGATCCTGATTGCGCCATCGCCCACTGGGGCGTAGCCATGACCTTTGTCCACCCGTTGTGGCCGGACGTGGTCTCGGCCGAGAAGCTGGCCGAGGGCCGAGAACTGCTGGACAGAGCCGCTGCGGCCACCAGCAGTAGCGAGCGGGAGCAGGCCTACGTCGAGGCTCTGCGCGGCTACTACGATGCCACGGGTGACGATCCATCCGAGCTCGACCGATTGAACGGCTACCTCGCCGGCTGGCAGGCCGTCCACGAGACGCATCCGGAGGACATGGAGGCCGCCTGCTTCCACGCCCTGGCGCTCCTGGGCACGGCACCCACCACCGACAAGACCTACGCCAACCAACGTGCAGCTGGTGCCATCACCCAGGCGGTGCTGGTGGAGCTTCCCAAACACCCGGGAGCCCATCACTACACCATCCACGCCTACGACTTTCCGCCCCTGGCCGAGGACGCCCTCGCCACGGCCCGGAGCTATGACGACGTGGCACCCGAGAACTCCCACGCCCTCCACATGACCAGCCACATCTTCACCCGTCGGGGTCTGTGGCCCGAGTCCATCGAGTTCAACATCCGCGCCGAGAAGGCGGCCCAGGAGAGAACACCTTCGGGAATGGTCTCGATGCAGCGTCTGCACGCCATGGACTACCTGGCTTACGCCTATTTGCAGATGGCCGACGACGTGGAGGCCGAAGAGGTCCTGAAAGCGATGACCGCCCTGGAGCCGCCGTTCCACAACCACGCTGGAACGGCCTACTCGTTCGCCGCCGTACCTTCGCGACTGGCCCTCGAGAGGCACGATTGGGAGAGTGCCGCGACGGTGGAGGCCGGCTGGCCCGCGGGAGTCTCATGGGACCAGTATCCGCATCTGCTGGCCATTCCCTACTTCGCGCAGGCCATGGGAGCCGCCAGAACAGGCGACTACGCTACAGCCGAAGAGGCCATCGCCAAGCTGGCAGACCTGCAGGAAGCGGCGGCGGCCCTGCCCGGAGCCTACGACTGGGGAATCCAGGTCGAGGTGCAGAAGCTCGGCGCCCAGGCCTGGCTGGCTTACGAACAGAGCGATACCGAAGGCGCGCTGGCGCTGATGGCGGAAGCGGCCCAGAAGGAAGCCTCGACCGAGAAGAGCCCGGTCACTCCCGGTGAAGTCCTGCCTGCGCGTGAGCTCTACGGCGACATGCTGCTGGCCACCGAAGACTACGCCGGTGCTCTGGCCGAATATCAGGCCGCACTCGAGCGCTCGCCCAACCGATTCAACAGCCTCTACGGCGCCGGTCGCGCCGCCGAGCTAGCCGGTGATGAGGCCACCGCCGCCGACTACTATCGGCAGCTGATGGAGATCGCCCCCGAGGCCACTGGCGAACGGGCAGTTTTGGACCACGCCAAAGAGTTCGTCGGCTGAAAGGGCCGGCAACCTACGATTGCCTGGATCTGGGGGCAGTGGGGCTCTGATCGGTGCCCTGAAGGCACCTGGCAGTGGCATCGAATCAATCGATCAGCCGTTCGTCCCGAACCGATACACCGTACGCGACCGGTATTCTTCGCCGGGTCGCAAGATGATCGATGGGAACTCGGGCCGGTTGGGCGAGTCGGGGAAGTGCTGCGTCTCCAGACAGAACCCGGCATGCTGGCGGTAGGCCCGGCCGCCTTTGCCGACGATACCTGGGTGGAGGGAGTTACCGGAGTAGAACTGCACCCCTGGCTCGGTGGTCTCGACCTCCATCACCCGACCGCTCTCCGGTTCCAGCACCCGGGCGACGAGTTTCGGTGAGCGCGAGCCGCCCGCCCCGACACCGGGCGCCTCTGGATCCAGAACGTAGGTGTGGTCGTAGCCGCCCGCCCAGCGGAGCTGCTCGTCCGCGGACGTGATGCGCTCTCCGATGGGCCTCGGTGAGCGGAAGTCGAACGGTGTCCCGGCCACCTGGCGGAATTCGCCGGTAGGGATCAGCCGCTCGCTCACCGGCAGGAACTGCTCGGCCTTGACCCACATCTCGTGGCCCAGAACATCGTCGGACCCGCCGAGATTGAAATAGGAGTGGTGGGTCAGGTTGATGGGCGTTGGTCTGTCGGTGGAGGCGCGATAGTCGAGGATCAACTCGTTGTCATCGTTGAGCCGGAACTTCACCTCGACCGTCAAGTTCCCCGGATATCCCTCCTCTCGATCGCGACTCAGATACAGGAGATGCACCCCCTCACCCCGGTCGTCACTGAAGGGCGTCGCCTGCCAAATGACTTTGGCGAAACCACCGCTCGGCCCGCCGTGGAGCTGGTCGACACCCAGATTGGGGCGCAACGTGTAGACCTCGCCATCGAGCTCGAAGCGCGCGTCGGAGATGCGATTCCCGACTCGGCCGATCAGTGCCCCGAAATACTCGGTCTGTTCCAGATAGCCCGCCAGGTCTTCACAGCCGAGGACAATGTCCGCCTTCTCACCCTGCCGATCCGGCACCCGGAGCGACTGCACGATACCGCCGAAGTCACTCAAGCGGACTTCGACTTCTCTGGAATTGGTCAAGGTGTAGAGCGACGCGATACGCCCGTCGGGCAGTGAGCCGAATCGTTCCTCTTGCATGGAGTTCCTGCCCTCTGTCTCTCTCCCAGCTACGCCCTGGATCGGCCAGCATCTCGCCACCGACCGAGGGCCGAGAGACTAGTCCTGGGAATGCTTGGCGACGAACTCCGCCATTCTCTGGCGGCCATCTTCCTCGAACCCGAGAAACCGGATCGCCAGACCCCGGACTGAATCGACCTCGGCGCTGGTATGCCGCAGCACCTCGCCCGTGGCTTCGATCGATTTGGAATCGTCGGGAAGGGATAGTGCCAGATCGACTTTCGTTCTCAGCGGCAGCTGTCGTCCAGAGCGAATCAAGAGCCCCGCCTCGGAGACGTTCACCGTCTGGCAGAAGATCTGAATCGATCCCTGCTCCACTCGTGCCTTGAGCTCGACTCCGAGCCGAGCCTTGGCTCGCATGGCCACACCGATGAGCTCGGTCAGGGCCAACTGAATCTGCTCGGGTGCCGCGTCAACGCAGCAGGCCTGGGCAGAGACACCATCCAGATGGGGAGTGATCGAGTCCAGCCGATCCTCACGCGTCAGGATCAGCACGGGCGACTGATCACAGGCCGACTCCGGGGCCCGAATCGTCTCTAAGAACTCCTTGAATCCCAGATCGGGCAGCGGATTCTGGACCACCACAAGATCGTATGAAGACTGCTCTGACAGCGTCAGAGCATGCTGGCCGCTGCCCACCCGCATGAGTTCCACATTCGACCTCGATACCAGCGGTCGGATCAGATCGAACACCGCCTCGCTGGCGATGGCGACAAGCACGTTGAGTTGTTCAGACATCTCGAGAAGGATCCTTCACCAAGAACACGCGGCAGCCCCTCGCTGCCGGATACGACCTCCCAATGAATAGCACTTCGCGGGAGATTTCGAAATACCTGATCGGGTGGGAGACGAGAAACGGCCTGCCCGAAGGCAGGCCGTCCACACCACTCGATTCTTCCGATCCTATTCTGGCGCTGGCGCCGGCGCGTCCATGTTCCAGATGTCGTAGCGGATGTGCCATTTGCCATCCGCCCAGTGGGCACTGTTGGCCCACTTGCCGGTGCCCAGGCTCGAGCCATCCGGACCGAAGCCTTCGAAGACTCCACGGGCAAATCCCATCTCGCCCATGACCTTCGATTCAACCGTCTTGATCTTGACCTTGGCCAGACCACCGTCCATGCCGCCCTGAATCTGGGCATGGATGGCCTCGCGACCCTCGGCCGCTGGCATGTCCGGCGGCAGACGCATGCCGTCGTCGGCGTACATCGCAGCGACGCCAGCGACATCACCAGCATTGTAGGCAGACTGCCAGGCCTCCGCCACCTTCTCGAACTCACCCTCGTGATGTCCGGCCCAGGCCAGAGAACCCGTCAACAAAACGGCCAGCGCCAGACAAAGAAAGACTTTCTTCTCCATAAGTTCCTCCTTGGTTTGCCCGCGAGACGGCCTCCCGGTCCCGCGGAAATCAGACTTCGTACCTTTTGGGTGGCCGGACTCTACGCCATTCCCGCAGGGTCGGCAAGCGGACCGGCCAACGACCGATCGACTCGGAGGAAGAGGGGAAGAGGATCCTAGACGGCGCCCGTTGCGGCCAGGAATCGCTCGTGGCACTCGATCCCGGTCTCCCGGACTCGAGCCCACTCGTCGGCGAACTCCGGCTCGGCCCGCAGATCATCGAACAAGGGATCGGTGTCGATGGAGGTGTAGGAGCAGTAGCCCTTGTCAATGGCTCTTTGCAGGACTTCGAGGGCCACCTCGTATTCGCCGCCAAAGGCGAAGAGCGCGGCGTTCCAGTGCATCTGCTCCGGGTCGTTCAGCAACTCGGTGCTAGCGACCTCCCGCTCCAGGACTTCGGGTGTCATCCGCCGGTTCTCGAGATAGGGCTCGAGCACCGACGCCAGGATGGTGAAAGCGGTCTGGCGCGAGAGCTCCGAAGCCTCCTCGAAGCGACCCTGGCGCATCCGGATCGCCGCCAAATTGCCGTAAAAGAAATCGTTGTCCGGACTGAGCTCGAGGAACTGCTCGGCGCGATCGTAGCGGCCGGCCATATAGTTGGTGATGGCGCAGGAACGGAAACTCGGGTTGTTGGGATCGAGACCGTGTGCCGTGTCGCAGTCTTCGACGGATCTCTCGATGTCCCCGGCATAGCGCAACAGATAAGCCCTGACGAAGTAGAGACGACCGAATCTCGGCCGGCGCTCCAGCAGCCGATTGACCTCGAAGTAGGCGTCGGCCAGATCGCCACGCTCGATCTCGACCATGATGATGCGCACGTTGGCCTCGATCAGCTCCGGGTCGAGATCGAGAGCTCGCTGCGCGGCTTGAATCACCCGATCGTTGTCCTCTTGGGTCCCACCGCCGTAGAGCGTGTAGTAGTGAATCCGGTTGCCCAGCTCCGCCCAGGCCGGGGCGTAGTTCGGATCCAGATCCACCGCCTTCTGCACCATCTCCAAGGCCTCGAGGTTGGGTGCCGGGTCGGTGCTCATCGAGAGGCTCCGCAAGTACAGATCGTAGGCCTCCTCGTTGCTCGGCAGGGTGCCACTCGAAGCCACCACCGAGGCGGGATCCAGTTTCGGGATCAGGCCCTGTTCCACTTTCTCCGCCACCGCCGCCCGCAGAGACACGAGCTCGTCAGAGGCTACCGCCACGCTTTCCCGCCAGACCACCGAGTTGCTCTCGACATCGATGGTCTCGAGCGTCAGGCTCAGCCGGTCCCCTTCCTGGAAGTACTGCCCCGTCACCACGCTGGCCACTCCCAGGTCCAGACCAATGGTCAGCGGATCGGCAGCCGTGACGTCGATTCGCGAGGTGGTCGAGAAGGGGCGGATGGCCAGACCCGATCCGCGGCTCAGCGTCGTGGCGATCTCATCCGGCACCGCCAGACGCAAATAGTCGAGGGCGGCGTCGGAGCTCAGATTGGCGAACGGCAGCACCGCAACCGTCTGAGAACCCTGGGAGGCTGGCGATGTCGCTGTCCCCTGGTCTCTCTGTGTCGGTGGAGAGCCACTCTTACCCTGCCACCAGACAAATCCGGCTCCGAGTATGACGACCGCAATCAGAACAGCGACCACGAGGCCCCAGGGACGCCGAGAAAGAGGACCTTCTCCACTTGATGGGAACTCAACCTCGCCAGGAGTAGAAATTGGTCCACCTGTCACCACTGAAGACCCACTTGATAGCGATTCCGGTCCACTGACCGCGACAGGACTCCCAGCTGCCGAGCTCGGCACTGCAGGGGCGGCGCCGGTTGGGGGCGCGGCCGCCACTGGATGGCCCGAGGTGACCGTGAGCTGTCCCGAGTCGATCTCACCTTTGAGACCCTCGAGCTCGTTGCGCACATCCTTGGCCGACTGATAGCGCCGTTCCGGATCCTTCTCCAGACAGTGCTGGATGATCCGGCCCAGATGCCGGGGCAGGTCGGCCCGGATCTCCCCTACCGAGGAGGGGGTGTCTTTGAGAATGCTGGAGGCCAGCTCGATCCCTGAGTCGCCCTGGAAAGGACGTCGGCCGACCACCATCTCGTAGAGCAGGATGCCGAAGGAGAAGATGTCGCTGCGCGAGTCGACCTCCACCCCCTTGAGCTGCTCAGGTGACATGTAGGGAGCCGTACCCATCACCGTGCCCTCGCCAGTCAACGCAGCGGACTGGGTCGGTGCCTCGGTGGCAGCGTCCTGTAGAAGGATCGGCCCTGAATCTGTGGCCAGCTTGGCCAGGCCAAAATCGAGCACCTTGATCTGGCCCTCGTCGGAGACCATGACGTTGGCCGGTTTGAGATCTCGATGGGTGATCCCCTTCTCATGCGCCGCGGCCAGCGCGTCGGCCATCGGGATGGCGTAGTCGAACACCTCGGCCAGCGGCATGCCTCCCGGCGGGATCAGACGATCGAGGCTCTTGCCCTCGACCCGCTCCATGACGATCAGCCGTCGGCCTTCCGCTTCCTCGACGTTGAAGAGCGTGACGATATTGGGGTGGTTGAGCGACGCCACCGCCCGCGCCTCGCGGCGGAATCGCTCGAGGCGCTCGGCACTCTCCTCCGCCACCGGCGGCAGCACCTTGAGCGCCACCTCGCGGCCGAGCTCGGTGTCTTCGGCCAGATAGACCTCACCCATCCCGCCTTCACCGAGCTTGGAGAGGATCTTGTAACGCGAAAGGGTCTTGCCGATCATCGGTGGGCCCGATTGTAGAACGTCCCAGGTGAATTGGGGATGCCTCCAACATGCCTACGGCGGAGCGCACCTTCGCGCTGTCAAGCGGCACCGCTTTCGGCCAGGAACCGCTCGTGGCACTCCTTGCCGGCGGCGATGGCCTCGTTCCAACCTGGGGTCAGGGCGGGATCCGCTCGCAGCCCGGCAAGCAGCGGGTCCGTTTCCATGAAGGGGAAGGAGCAGTAACCACGCTCGATGCCCTCACGGACCAGGGTCAGTCCGGCTTCGTGTTCCCCGACGCTCGCGATGGCGCTTCCCGACCAGTACGGTAGCTCGACATCGGAGGTGCTCAGGACAAGGTCGACGAGCTCCTGGAGCTTTTTCCGGGCTAGCCCCGGACCGGCCTTGATGACCTCGATCACGGCCACGGACGAAGGATCCGTGCCCCGAAAGAGCCCCTTCGCCTCTTCGAACCTTCCCTGCCGCATGAGGTCGACGGCTAGATTGTCGCTGGCGTATTCCGTACCCGGACTGAGCTCGAAGAACTGCAGAGCACGATCGTGGCGGCCGGCAAGAGAATTGGTGATGCCACAGGAACGAAAGAACGGGTCGGTAGAATCGAGTGACAGGGCGGTGTCGCAGTCGCGCAACGCCGGCTCGAGCGCACCCGCATACCGCAGCACGTAGCTTCTGACGAAGTGCGTCTTGCCGACCCTCGGCCGGCGGGTAACCAGCCCATCGGCTGCGAGGTATCCCGACACCAGATCCCCTCGCTCGACATCGATCAGGATCCGGCGGAGATCGGCATCGATCAGCTCAGGATCGAGCTCTCGAGCTCGATCGGCGGCACCCAGAGCCTTGTCGTAGAACTCGTCTCCTCCACCGCCGTAGACGCTATGCATGTGGTACCGCCTAGCCAGCTGGATCCAGGCGGGCGCGTACTTTGGATCGAGCTCGATTGCCCTCTCTACCAGAGCCATGGCTTCAGAATTCGGTCCAGGATCTGTGGTCAACGGTAGACTCCGCAGATAGAGATCGTAGGCCTCCTCGTTCTGAGGCAGGGTCCCTGCGGACGCCGCCACCGCCGAGGGGTCCAGGACCGGTATGAGCCCTGTCTCCACGGTGTCTGCCACCGCCTGACGCAAGGAGAGGCGCTCTTGCGACGCGACTTCGAAGCTGTCGCGCCAGATCACCGTATTGTCACCGACGTCGATGGCTTCGAGAGTCAGACTGAGCTGGTCCCCTTCCTGGAAATACTGCCCGGTGACCAGATTGCCGACGCCCAGATCCCGACCCACCGCCAAAGGATCGAGTTCGGCGGGGTCGAGTCTCGCCGTCGACGAGAACGGTCGAATCGCCAGCCCAGGTGAGCGGCTGAGCGCCGTCGCGATCTCGTCGGGAACCGCCAGACGCAGGTAGTCCAAGCTCTCATCCGCGTCGAGATTGGCAAAGGGCAGCACGGCCACGGTCTTCGAACCCCTGGTCTCGGTCGGGGCCGGTACCCCATCCTTGGATGATGGTCCCCCGCCTCGCAACCAAAGGATGCCGAGGACGACGATCACCACGACCGCACCGACCCCGGACCAAGTTCTCCATCGGCGGCTGGCCGCGGGTAACGGCTCGGTCGCGACCGGAATCGGCCCAGTAGAAGTGGACTCCAGCGCACCCGATTCCACCTCTCCTCGAAGACCCTCGAGCTCGTTGCGGATATCCTTGGCCGACTGGAATCGGCGTTCGGGATCCTTCTCCAAACAGTGCTGCACGATGCGCCCCAGATGGCGAGGCAGATCGTCCCTGGCCTCGACCACCGAAGAGGGGCTGTCTTTGAGGATGCTCGAGGCCAGCTCGAGTCCCGAGTCGCCCTGGAAGGGGCGCCGACCGACCACCATCTCGTAGAGCAGGATGCCGAAGGAGAAGATGTCGGTACGCGAGTCGACTTCCTTGCCACTCAACTGCTCGGGACTCATGTAGGGAGCCGTCCCCATGACCGTGCCTTCGCCGGTCAGAGCCGCAGATTGTGTGGGCGCTTCTGTCGCTGAGTCGGCAGCCGATATCTGCTGCAGGCTGTCCTCCGCCAGCTTGGCCAGGCCAAAATCGAGCACCTTGACCTGGCCCTCACCGGAGACCATGACGTTGGCCGGTTTGAGATCTCGATGGGTGATCCCTTTCTCGTGGGCCGCGGCCAGGGCATCGGCCATCGGGATGGCGTAGTCGAAAACTTCGGCCAGCGGCATACCGCTCGGCGGGATCAGCCGATCGAGGCTCCGGCCCTCCACCCGCTCCATGACGATGAGACGACGACCCTCGGCCTCTTCGACGTTGAAGAGCGTGACAATATTGGGGTGGTTGAGTGACGCCACCGCCCGGGCCTCGCGGCGGAATCGCTCGAGGCGCTCGGCACTCTCTTCCGCCACCGGTGGGAGGACTTTGAGTGCCACCTCGCGGCCGAGCTCGGTGTCTTCGGCCAGGTAAACCTCACCCATTCCACCCTCTCCGAGCTTTGCCAGGATCTTGTAACGCGAGAGCGTCTTGCCGATCATCGGTTGCCGGACGATTCTAACCCGCCGTTGACGAAGCGAGACGCCTGGCCGACTCGATCAGGGAGTCTCTCTCGAAAACGACAGGTTCCGCACCATGTCGCAGCTCGCCTCGAGACCGGTCACCCGGTCGGACTCGTCCCGCTCGAAGCGAATTCGGACGTCTTGTGGATACCAGGGCACAGAGACGAACGCCTGGGCCAGGAGATCGTCAGAACCCAGCGCTATGGCTGGCACCCGGCGGTCTTCGTCCGCCCACGACACCAGCACCTGACCTTCTTGGATGTCGAGCCTCAGCTCCCGGGCAAGATCGTCACTCCAGTAGGTCCCTTCGTATTCGGCCAGCGACTCGCTGGGTAGCGCTTCGAGGCGGCGAAAGGTCAGCAGATCCTGCCCTTCCACCTCTACCGTCATGGTGGGCGATTCGTCCTCCCCTGGCTGCGGAAATCTCACATCGACCTGGACACCTACCCCCAGCATGATGAACTCGCTGGCCTCCAGCGCCCCGAGCTCGGTGGCATTCCCGTCCCCTCGGACATAGTGAAGCGCTCCCTCCCGAACCTCGATCGTACGCAGCAGGAAGTCTGTCTCGTTCCAGTAGGTCCCCTCGTACCCTGCCAGGATGTCCTGCGAAAGCTCGATCGTAGAGGGCTCGGAGTCCTCGGCCTCCGTCTCCGACGTTTCGTCCTTCGCAGTCTCGCTGGCTCCAGACTCCTCGTCGGCATGGAGAAAGAGGTCGGTGATGGTCCGGGTCGAAACTGCAACGTCGGCGCCATTGGCGAGCAAGATCAAGCTCAGACGGTGCTCGGGATAGCGAGCCATCCAGGCTCGATACCCCATCCAGGCGCCGTTGTGATTGATCAGAGTGTGATCCTCCTGTGGGCCGACAAACAGACCCCCGGCGTACTGGGTGTTCTCTCCGTCGTTCAAAGTGCCGGGCGTGGTCATCTTCTCGATCAGCTCGGCGCCACCGCCCAGCTGGTTGTCGTAAAAGTTGGCGTCCCAGCGAGCCAGATCATCGATGTTGGTGTAGACACCCGAGGGTCCGACGAAGGGCATGTACCACATCTGCAGCTCGTAGCCGCCGTCCGCGGCCGGTGAGTAGGCCAGAGCCCGGTCCGGCACCGTCTGTTCAGGAGCGTCCCAGGATACCGTCTGGTGCATGCCCAGTGGCTGGAAGATGCGCTCGTGCGCAAACTCGCGCAGAGTCTTTCCGCTGGCCCTCTCGACAATGAGGGCCAGCAGCGAGTACCCGGAGTTGCTGTAGAGATGTTGCTCACCCGGCGCGAAGTTGAGCCTCTGCTGCCGACTGATGAGCACGTATTGCTGCCACGGCGAGTAGTAGTTCGTGTACGGCCAGCCGGCCATCGGAAGCAGGGTCTCGACATCCCGAATCCCACTGGTGTGATGGAGGAGATGGGCGATGGTGATGGGAGCTTCGTAGACCGGCATCTCGGGTAGATGGGTCCGGATGTCGTCCTCGAGCGACAACTTGCCGTCGTTCTCGAGCAACAGGATTGCCATGGCGGTGAACTGCTTCGAGACCGAACCGATCTCGAAGACCGATCGTGACGTCAGGGCCACCCTTCGTTCGAGATCGGCCATGCCGAAGGCGTTCTTGTAGACGATCTTTCCGTCCCGAATCACAGCGACCGCGGCGCCGGGACCATCGCTGCGGTTCACCTCCGCAAAGAGCTCCTCCATCTGAGCTTCGACAGTCGGCTTCTCCGTTTCTGCGGATGTCACCAGCGGCAGCATCATCGTGCAAACCAGGATCGAGGTAAGCCCTCGCGAGATACGTTTCGCCATCCATTCACCTCCGATGGGAGTCGGCAGGGATTCCCTTTTCATCAATCGGATTCACCCATTAAAGAAGTCAATACGGCTCCAGCGGATTCAGGTTCTCCAGCCAGCCCAGGTGCACAGCAGGGCGGTGCTATCCTTCCGGCGGCAATCGACCTGCAAGCTGAATCGGGGGCTATCTCGGATGATCGGCAAGACCTTCTCCCACTACAAGATCACCGGCAAACTCGGTGAGGGCGGCATGGGCGAGGTCTACCGGGCCGAAGACACCAAGCTCGGCCGCCAGGTGGCGGTCAAGGTGCTGCCGGCCGAAGTGGCCGACGATGCGGAGCGGCTGGAGCGCTTCACGCGGGAGGCCCAGGCCATCGCGGCCCTCAACCACCCCAACATCGTCACCATCCATTCGGTGGAGGAGGCGGCAGGCCAACACCTGCTGACCATGGAGCTGGTGGAGGGAGAGAGCCTCGATCAGGTCTTGCCGAGCGGCGGCTTCGGGGTCGAGCGGCTCTTCACCCTGGCCACCCAGATCGCCGACGCCCTCGCCGGGGCGCACGACAAGGGCATCACCCACCGCGACCTCAAACCTGCCAACGTCATGGTGACGAAGGACGACCGGATCAAGGTGCTGGACTTCGGTCTCGCCAAGTTGGCCGAGAGCGAGGGCGATGACGCCGACACACAGTTGCTGACCCAGGCCGGCATGATTCTCGGCACGGTCCCCTACATGTCGCCCGAGCAGGTGCAGGGGCAACCGGTGGATCCGCGCTCGGACATTTTCTCGTTGGGAATCCTGCTCTACGAAATGGCCACCGGAACCCGGCCCTTCCACGGTGAGAATTCGGCCTCGGTGATCTCCTCGGTGCTCAAGGATCAACCGCCGGCGGTGACCGAGATCAAGGACGACCTCCCCAACCACCTGGGACGCATCGTGCGTCGCTGTCTCGAGAAATCACCCAACCGCCGTTTCCAGTCGGCCCGGGAGGTGCAGCTGGAGCTGGAAGGGCTGGAGCGAGAGCTGAACGCTGGCGCTTTGACCACCAGCGTGTCGCAGTTTGCGCCACAGGTTGCCCCGGTTGAGGAAGGCGGCGCCGAAGCGACGACCGAAGTCCAGCGCAAACCATCGATCTCGCCCCTTCTAGCCGCCCTGATCGGTATTGCTGGAATCGCTCTGGGTGGCCTGTTGGTCTGGTCCATCCGCGGCTCCGATCCGGCCGTTCCTGCGGGTTCGGCGATTCGACACTTCGATCTAGCACTCGATCCACCCCCCTCGCATCGGTCCATGGCTCTGTCACCCGATGGCCAGACCCTGATCTACTCGGGCCTCGTGCCGGGCAGCGACCCGATGTTGTTCGTCCGCGAGCTCGACGGCTTCGAGAGTCGCCCCATCGCCGGAACCGAGGGAGGGGTTTCACCATTCTTCTCACCAGACCAACAGCAGATCGGGTTCTTCTCGGCGGGTCGCCTGAAGCGGGTGAGCCTCCTCGGCGGTCTGCCGGTCGTGCTGTGCAGCACCTCCGGCGCCGTTTCGGCAGCGTTGTGGACAGAGCAGGATGAGATCCTCTACGCCACCATCACGACCGTGGTACCCCATCGGGTGAGTGCGGTGGACGGCGGTGAGGGACAGCCGGTCCCGGCGGTGGATCTGGAGCCGGAGGCCAGTCTCAGCGCTCCCCGCCTGCTGCCGGGGGTCGACAACACGATCCTCGTCACCATCGACTCCCCTTCCCTCGACGGTCCGCACGTGGGGGTGCTCAATCTGGAGGACGGTCGCTGGAAGACGCTGGTTCGAGGACGCGACGCGCGATACCTGAAGTCTGGTCATCTCCTTTTTGCCCAGGAGGACCGTCTGGTCTATGCGCCCTTCGACGCCGATCGTCTCGAGCTGACCGGACCCGAGCAGGCGGCGCCGCTGGCCCCGATTGCCATCACCACCGATATCTCCTTCGGGCGCGCCCATACCTCGATCGCCGACGACGGGACCCTGGTCTATCCGACAGGCAGATTCGGACGGAACATGCTCTTTCGTCTCGATCGCGACGGCCGACTCGCGGCTCTGGACGTGCGAGGTCGGGGCGTCCGAGTCTCCCCGGATGGGCGGCGTCTGGCCTCCTGGACCGCGCAGGACATCCTCGTCCACGACTTCGATCTGGGCGAAACGAATCAGCTACTGAACCGGCGCCAGTCCTGGTACCCGGTCTGGTCCAGAGACGGTGAGCGGATCTTCTTCTCGGACCTGGCAGACGGTTACCGCGGGGTCTTCGAGATCAACTCCAGCGGCGGCGACCGCCAGACTGTTGTCACTCTCGACGGGCCCTCGATCCCCACCTCGATCGCACCCGATGGCACGATCATGGGATATCGGATCCATCCGGAGACCAATCGCGATATCTGGACGTTCTCTCCCGCCGGCGAGCTGTCGATGGTGCTAGCCACGCGGCACAACGAGCGGGCGGGAGCCATCTCTCCTGACGGCTCGTGGTTCGCCTACGTCTCCGACGAGGAGGGCGGCGACGAGATCTATCTGCGCCAGTTCCCGGACAGTGGTCGCAAGTGGCGCGTCTCGCCAGCTGGTGGTGTGGCCCCCGTGTGGAGTCGCGACGGAGGTGAGCTCCTCTATCGCCTGGGCGATCTGATCTACGCGATCTCGATCGAGCGCTCGGGCTCGGCACCCCGGATCGGCACGCCCTCGGAGCTGTATTCGAGTGATCGCGTCTACATCGACCGCTTCGGCAACCCCACCCTCGACACCACTCCCGACGGATCGATCATCCTGCCACTGACCGAGCCCTCCGACGTCCGCACCCGCGTGGTACTGAACTGGCAGCCGTAGTCGCGACACCCGCAAAAAACGCAAGATTCCTCGGGTCGATTCGGTCCTGATTCCCGGAGGATTCTTTCACCTTGTAGCACTTGTATTACAATGGGGCACATGATCACGCAATCGGTTCGCCTCCCGGATCCGCTGGCCGAGCGCTTGACGGCTCTGGCCAAAGCCACGCGGAGATCCAAGAGCTCGTTCATCATCGAGGCCCTCGAGCTCTATCTGGAGGAGCGCGAGGATCTGGAAGCCGCGCTGGCCCGGTTCCGCGACCCACGTTCCGAGTGGGTGGAGCACGAAGAGGTGCGGCGTGAGCTCGATCTCGATTAGGTGGGAGCGCCGTGCCGTCAAAGAGCTTCGTCGCCTTCCCAAGGACATCCGATCCCAGGTCTTCCTCGCAGTCGAAGGTCTTCGCCAGAATCCCATGCAGGGATCACCGCTGAGCGGCCAATGGAAAGGTCTTCGCCGTCTCCGGGTCGGCACGGTCCGGGTGATCTACGGCTTCGACGGCACCGAGCTTCTGATCAGCGCCCTGCGAGTCGGACACCGGCGCGAGGTCTACCGCCAGGCACGGTAGCTCGTGAGACGAAGCCTCTGGGCTGGCCCTGTGTCGCCTAGACAGGGTGCCGCGTCTCTGGTCCGTGCGGGCATATCCCTGGGAGGCCTCTCTGCCGGTCGTTGGGAGGACGCCGGAACGGGGCTCTCGACGAGCACAGGGCGAAGGCCTACGAACACGAGTCTGATCCGGTGCGACGGAGAGCGCAGGGGAGCGCCGGACCCCCAAACGCCATAGCGCGACCCGTCCCTGACGGGTCCTCCCAGCGACCGGCAAAGAGGCCGGCCGCGACACCGCGTCACTGCCCACTGCCCCACTGCCTTCACTCCTCCAGTCTGTACACAAAGATCGAGTTCCCCACCCGGTCGACGAGCTCGGCCCTTTCGAGGGCCGCCCAGCGCATCTCCCGCATGCGCTCGGTATCCCGCTCGCCTTGCAGATGGGTGGCGCTGATGGCCAGATACCCGGGGACGATCGTCTGGCGGTAGCTGTCCTGGGGTCCGAACGGTGGTGAGAAGAGATAGTCGCAGGGCACCCGAACATGGCGGATCTGGTAGTAGCGTGGATCGGCGGTGCCGAAGTAGCAGAGGTTGATCGGTTCGTCGATCCCCTCCCTGTCCAGCCAGCGGGCCAGATCCCGCAGCCCCTGTCCCCAGTCGAGATTCGAATCCACCAGATGCCGGTAACCGTGGCGGGGTCCGCCGGCGATCTCGTTGAAGAACTCCAGGGGACGTGAGCCTACCCAGGTCGGCCGCCAGGGCGGCGAGAAGACCACCAGGGAGCTCAGGGCGACCAGACCGATGGCCACGCCCAGGGTGAGCCGCTGCCGACCGGGCCATCTGGCCAGCAGGAGCGGCATCAGTCCGCCGCAGAGCACGAAGAGAAACGGATAGACCGGCAGGATGTGTCGATTGCCGATGTGCATATAGGAGCCCGCTGCCATGACGAAATAGAGAGCGGCGGGTAGCAACAGGTAGAGAAGATCCTCTCGACGACATCGCCGGGGTACGAGAATCAATGCAGCGAGGACGGCGAGGACCGTCACCAGGGGTGTCTTGAGTAGGAAGGTCCAGAAGAAGTAGGTACGGAAGCCGCGCAACGAGTATTCGCCGTTCAGAAAGGAGGGACGTACCCTGCCGAGGAGCTGATAGATGGCCAGACCTTGCAGGTAGGACTCCGGCAGCAACCGATGACGATTGGCGAAGGAGACCGTGCGATCGAAGAGACCCAGATACTCCCGGTCGGCCACCTCAGGACTCCACTTCGTCTCCTGTCGGACGACCTCTTTCAGGACCCTCTCGACCGGCAAACCCTCTCCGGAGCCGTCGGCCACAGCGGAGTAGCGAAAGTCGTAGGCCCCCCACAGAGCGATCAGCGATCCGACGGCCCCGAACGCCAACAGCACCACCAGCCCCCAGGCTCGAGCCGGCTCGGCCCGGCGCCAGAGCGATACAGCGGAGACGGCACCCAGGACCCCGAGCACCGGTACCAGCAGCAGGGCGGAGAACTTGGCGGTCAGCGCCAGCGCCGCACAGACGAGCATCAACGTCGCATTGCGCCAGCCACCGAATCGTCGGACTCTCCACAGACCGTAGACCGCTCCCAGAATCAAGGCCGCGGCGGCCACGTCGCTAGTCACCAGCGTCGAGTGGGCGACCTCGTTGGGGTCGAAGGTACAGAGGGCCAGCGCGAAGAGTCCGGCTTCCGGGCCCCAGAGATCCCGGGCCCAGGCAAAGACCAGAACCGACAACAACAGACCGAAGAGCAGCAGCGGCAGGCGTCCCCAGAAGAGCAGGCGGTCCGCGTCGTTGAGAAACTCCCCAGGCTCGATCCGCTCCATGGGATCGATCTCTACGACCGTGTCGGCACCCAGCCTCTGGAGGGTCTCATCGCCAACGCCGTAGAGAAGCTCGTGCCCCACATACCACTCCTTGCGGTAGTCGAGAACCGAGGCCTGCCAGAGATCCTGCAGATGCTGCCACGAACGGGTCCCCGGGCCCTGGGGCACTTCCCCGCCGGAGAGATCCAGCGCGGCGGGGAGCGGCGCCAACGCCAGCAGCGGTAGTGCGGCCAACTTCTTGCTCAGAGGCGGGTGCTCGGGGTTGAGACGGAAGTCCCGGTATTCGAGATAGGTATAGCCGGCCGCCAGATGATGAGGCTCATCGAATGTCGCCGAGATCCTCTGCGAGTGCAACACGACGCGAACGCAGAAGATCCCCAGCAGCAGGACCACCAGGCTCACGACAACTCTCGTCGGCAGAGGCTTCACGGTTCGACAGTTTATCGGCTGGGGGCACCCCCGGGGCTCGGTGCCGGCAGGGTAAGATCGGGGCCTCCATGCTCCCGATGCGAGAATCGCCCTTACGATTCCTCAGGTCGCTCTTCCTGCCGGTATTTCTGGTGTTCGGATCGGGCTGCACCGCCCCCGAACCGACCCCACCGCCCAACATCCTCCTGATCTCCATCGACACCCTGCGGGCCGACCGGCTGGGCAGCTACGGCTTCGACGCGCCGACGTCGCCAGCCCTGGACCAGCTCGCCGCCAACGGTGTGCGTTTCGCCAACGCCATCAGCCCCTCCAACTGGACGCTGCCGGCCCACATCTCGCTCTTCACCTCCCAGTCGGTAGGCAGCCACGGGATCGTCGACGATCGGACGTCGCTGTCCGCAGAGGCGTTGACCCTCACCGAGGTGCTGGCCGATCAGGGCTACCAAACGGCCGCCTTCGCCTCCTGGGTGTACCTGAATCCCAAGTTCGGTTTCGAGCAGGGATTCGAGGAGTACTACCTGCAGCTCGACCCCGACCGTATCTCGCTGGCCGACGGTGGCGGCGCCTTCGATGCCCGGCGGGTGGTCGATGCGGCCGAGCACTGGCTCTACTCCACCGACGCTTCACCGCTCTTCCTGTTTGTCCACCTCTTCGATCCCCATCTGGGCTACACCCCACCTCCTCCCTACGACCAGATGTACACGGGCGAGTACTCCGGTCCGCTTGATGGAACCTACGAGACCGCCAAGACGCGGATCCTCGGCATGAACGAAAGCGTTCCACCGCTCGATCCCGCCGACCGACAACACCTGGATGGCCTCTACCAGGGCGAGGTACGTTTCGTCGACGACCAGGTCCAGCGGCTGGTACAGGCCTTCGAGGCTCGATCTCCTGAAAGTGGATCGCTGATCGTCGTGGTGGCCGACCACGGCGAGGAGATCGGCGACCATGGCTCCCTGGAAGGGCACGGTTGGACCCTGTACGAGGAGGTGGTGCGGGTGCCGATGATCTGGCGGTTCCCTGGGGGAGCGCATCAGGGGCGGGTGATCGAGCAGCCGGTGGGACTCATCGACGTAGCGCCGACCCTGCTCGACTTCCTGGGGGTGCGGTCGGCACCCCAGTTCCAGGGGCAGAGCCTGCTGCCGCTGATCCTCGGCGAGGAAGCCTCCCCAGCTCCCCGACTGATCTTTTCGGACTCCGGGGGCAGGCTCGGCATCTTCAAACGGTCGGTCCGGGGACCCCGGTTCAAGCTCATCGAGACCCGGGATACCGGTCAGAACCTCTTCGGGGTACCGATTCAGGCTGGCTATGAGCTCTATGATCTGCATGCGGATCCCGGCGAGCGGCAGAATCTCTTCCGACCCGATCATCCGGCAGCTCGCCACCTGCTGCGAGCGCTCGAGCAGCAGCTGGTCCGCGACAGCTCCCTGCGAGGCCAGGTCGAGACCGGAGCCGTGGAGCTCAGCGAGGAGGAGAGGAAGATGCTGGAGAGCCTGGGCTACATCCAGTAGGGACTCAGAAGCCGAGCTGAATGGCCAGACCGCAGGCCACCAGGGTCAGCCCTGCCAACGCGTGGGAGTAGCGTTCCAGCCGGCCCAGGGGAAGCCGGGAGACGCCCAGGTATCCAAGGGCTACCGCTGCCAGCATGGTGGCAATCGTCACTGTCCCGAAAACGGTCACCACCAGGGCGACGCCCCACCAGCTGCCGGCCGCGGCGGGGACCATCAACATGGGGATCAGCGCCTCGCAAGGCCCGAAGACGAAGATCACGAAGAGGACCCAGGGAGTCACACTGCGCCGCTGACCCCGGCTGGCCTGGGCCTCGTGCACATGGGCGTGGTCCTGCTGATGGACATGGGTATGCTCGTGGACCGTGCCGTCCTCATGGGAGTGCCAGTGACTGTGGGGCCGGCGGCGGGCCGCCTGACGTAGACCCCAGGCGGTGTAGGCCAGCCCGAATCCCAGCAGCAACCAGGCCGCCACGTTTCCGCGCACACCCTCGAACCACTCGAGACCGCCGACTGCCCAGCCCAGGGCCAGACCCAGCGTACCCAGAATCACCGAACCCAGCACATGGCCGACCCCACAGATCGCCGTAATTCCCAGGGTCCTGGCCAGCGACCACCGGCGGGCGCCCGCCATGGCCACGAAGGGAACATAGTGGTCGGGACCGATCAGGGTATGGACCAGCCCCAGGGTGGCCGCGGAAACCAGCAGGATGGAGAGCTCGTGGGTCATGTCACGGCGACGGACTCGGCGGCTCTGCGAAGCCGCAGCCAACCGAGCCAGTCGGAGATTCCCTCGCCGGTTATGGCGGACACATGAATGATGTTGGGCTCCGGCATGGTCCGGGCCAGGGCGTCTTCCAGAGCGGCCAGATCGATATGTGGCAGGTGTGGCAGCAGATCCACCTTGGTGAGCAGCACCAGATCGGCGGCGCGGAACATCACCGGGTACTTGAGCGGCTTGTCCTCGCCTTCGGTGATGGACAGCGCCACCACATTGGCGGCCTGACCCAGGTCGTAGATGGCGGGACAGACCAGATTGCCGACGTTTTCGATGAACAGGAACCGGGCCTCGTGCCAGGTCATCTCGTGCAGCGCCCGATGCACCAGTCGGGCGTCGAGATGACAAGCCGAACCGGTGGTGATGGACTGCGAGGGAATGCCCGCAGCCCGCAGTCGCGAAGCGTCGTTGTCGGTGGCCAGATCGCCGCTCATGGCGACCAATCCCCCGTCGTTACCGAGCGCTTTGGAGGTGGCCTCCAGCACCGCCGTCTTGCCCGAGCCGGGTGACCCCATCAGATTGATGGCGGTGACACCGTGGGCAATGAAGTGCTCACGGTTGTGCTCGGCTTGCTTGTCATTCTCCGAGAGCAGGTGCTCCTGCACCTCGATCGGGACGACTTCCGGATCTCCACATCCACAGGTCTCACACATCAGGCCGCCTCCATTTCGATTCTCTCCAGCACGATCTCGTCCCCCTGCACCAGGCGGGCGGGTTGCTCGCAGAGCCCACAACGCAGAATGCCGCCCTGGACGATCTCGTTGCCACAGCTGCCGCACTCCCATCTGGCCGGCACCGGGACCACCTCCAACTCCGCTGCCTCGCAGAGGGTGGCGGTTCGCGCCAGCTCGAAGGCCGTCTCCAGCAGGTCGGATTCTACGCCCGAAGCCTCACCGATCTGTACCCGGATCCGGTGAACGGCTATCGCACCGTGCGAGCGAGCTTCGACAGCTACACGATCGAGCAGCGCCTGCACTATGGAGTATTCGTGCATTGGCTCAGTCCAGAAGAGCTTTCAACAGCTCGAAGTCGAGGCCTGATTGGGAAGAAATTGTCTCACACAGGACGGCCGGTCCCACCTACCCCGATGGAGAGTCTTGCGAACTACCCGGAGGCGTGCCAGGCACTACCCCTGAGGGTATTTGTGGGCCCTCTGCGCAGACGATATCAATGGAGCACCCATATAACAAAGTGCCTCGACACCTTTGTTCCTTGGTTGTAGCTGTAACGCGCGAACCGTAACGCGGAGGTGGCCATGTTTCTTCCAAGACTCGTCAAAGGGGCGTCCGGCGATGTGCTGGACAGAGGTCTGGATCGGCGCGACTTTCTCAAAGTCTGCTCCATAGCGGCCGCGGCAGTCGGTCTTCCGGCGGGGGCCGGAGTCAAGATGGCCGAGGCGGCGATGGCAGGCCAGAAGCCATCGGTGATCTGGCTGTCGTTCCAGGAATGCACCGGGTGCACGGAGACTCTCCTGCGTACCAGCCACCCCGGTCTCGATTCGTTGATCCTCGACCTGATCTCGCTCGACTACCACGAGGCCCTGCTGGTGCCGTCCGGTCACGCCGCCGAGGAGAATCGGCAGGTGGCCATGGAGGTGCACGAGGGTAAATTCATCCTGGTAGTCGAAGGCTCGATTCCGACCAAGGATGACGGCATCTACTGCATGATCGGTGGCGAGACCGCCCTGCACATACTGCAGGAGAGCGCCGAGAAAGCCGGAGCCATCATCTCCATCGGTTCCTGCGCCTCCTGGGGTGGTATTCCGTCGGCGGATCCCAACCCCACCGGCGCCAAGGGCGCACCCGAGATTCTCGAGGGCAAGACGGTGGTGACCATCCCCGGATGCCCGGCCAATCCCTACAACTTCCTCGGTACCGCACTCCAGTACGCCACCTTCGGCACCCTGCCGGAGCTCGACGAGCTGGGCCGCCCCAAGTGGGCCTACGGTCGCACGATTCACGAGCACTGCCCGCGCCGGGCCCACTTCGATGCCGGGCGGTTCGCCGAGGAGTTCGGCGACGACGCTCACCGGCAGGGCTACTGCCTGTACAAGCTCGGCTGCAAGGGCCCGGTGACGCACGCCAACTGCTCTGTCCAGTCCTTCGGCGAAGTCGTCGACGCCTGGCCCATTGGGCTCGGCCACCCATGCGTAGGCTGCACCGAGGAGAACGTCCTCTGGCAACTGGCGATCCACGACACGGTCGACATCGAACGGCCGACCAATCCCGACACCTACCCGCCCATCGGGGCCCCGCAAGGCAAGGTTGGCGCTGTGGCCACCGGCGTCGCCGGCCTGGCAATCGGTGGGCTGGTGGGAGCCGGATACGCGGCTTCGAAGAAGTTCGGCGAATCGGTTCCTGACGAAGAGGAGAGCTGATCATGGCTGTCGATCGACGCTCGTTCCTCAAGGGGGTCGCGACCGCGGGAGCCGCTGGCGTCGCCAGCGCCGCGCCAGTCAAAGCGGCCCGCCCGCGTAAGACCGCACCGGCCGACGCCCGCGGGATGCTCTACGACACAACACTCTGTATCGGTTGCAAGGCCTGCGTCAGGTCCTGCAAAGAGGCCAACCAGCTGCCGGCCGACACCCGGCTCGAGGGTATGGACGGCCTCTACGACGCTCCCACCGATCTCAACGAATACACCAAAAACATCATCAAGCTCTACCAGGATCCGCAGAATCCGGATCGGCGCTCCTACGTCAAGCGACAGTGCATGCAGTGCATCGATCCGGCCTGTGTCGGCGCCTGCATGATCGGCGCCTTCAAGAAACGCGAGTTCGGCATCATCACCTGGGACCGGGACCGCTGCATCGGCTGTCGCTACTGCCAGATGGCCTGTCCGTTCGGGATTCCGAAATTCGAGTGGTCCTCCAACAACCCGGACATCATCAAGTGTGAGTACTGCAAACAGCGCCAAGGGGACAAGCAGTGGGAGCCCGCCTGCTGCGAGGTCTGCCCCCGTGAGGCGGTCATCGCCGGGACCTACGAGGAGCTCCTGCAAGAGGCCAAGCGGCGCTTGGCGGAGTACCCGGACAAGTACTACCCGAAGATCTACGGCGAGAATGATCTGGGAGGCACCCAGGTCCTCTATCTGTCGCATGTACCGTTCGAGAACCTGGGCTTCGAGTTCGACAGCGAGGAGCCGGTTCCCGAGCTGCAGCAGACGATTCAGCACGGGGTCTACCAGGGGTTCATCGCCCCCGCCGCGCTCTATGCGCTGATGGGCGCCGTCATCTGGCGCAACAAACGTCAGAGCGCCAAAGAGGAGGACGAGGCATGAGCGCCAAGGCGACTCCGGTCGGCGGACCGATCATGACCAAGCCGTTCAAGGTCCTGCTGTTCTTCTCGGTCCTGGGCGGCATCCTCATCCTCTGGCGATTCGCCGTCGGCCTGGGTCTTTCTACGGGCATGAACGACGGCTACCCCTGGGGTATCTGGATCGCCTGGGACGTGGTCACCGGCACGGCCCTGGGTTGTGGCGGTTACGCCGTAGCCATCCTGATCTACATCTTCAACAAGGGGAAGTACCACCCGCTCATCCGCTCTGCCATTCTGACCAGCGCTCTCGGCTACACCATGGCGGCGGTCTCCATCACCATCGATGTGGGACGTCCCTGGGGCATCTGGCGGATCCCGCTGGGTGGCTTCCCGGACATGGGGAGCTACAACTGGAACTCGGCATTGCTCGAGGTGGCGCTGTGCGTCATGGCCTATCTCATCGTGCTCTGGATCGAGCTCTCGCCGGCCTTCTTCGAGAAGTGGATGGAGAGCGGCAACACGACTCTCGCCAACTTCTCGAAGAAGGGCGCGGCCTTCATGGAGAAAGCGTTGATCTGGATCGTGGCGCTGGGTTTGCTGCTGCCGACGATGCACCAATCGTCGCTTGGCAGCCTGATGCTGCTTTCCGGCCCTCGGCTGCATACCCTTTGGTTCACGGCGTTCATCCCGCTGCTCTTTCTGATCTCCTGCATCACCATGGGGTACGCGGCGGTGGTCATCGAGGCCAGCCTGTCGTCGCGGTTCTTCAAGCGGCCCAGACACACCAAGATGCTGGCCTCCCTTTGGGGCGCCGCGACCTTCACAGTCTGGCTCTTCCTGGGGATCCGTTTCGTCGATCTGATCTATCGCGGCGAGATAGGCGCCATCTTCCGATTCGATCTGTTCAGCATCATGTTCTGGATCGAGTCCCTGCTGCTCCTGTTTCCGGCACTGATCTATATGGACAAGAAGAAGCGTACGGATCCCGTACACCAGTTCCGCGCTGCCATGTGGCTGATCCTTTCCGGCGCGCTGTACCGCTTCAACGTCTATCTGGTGGGTTTCCTGCCGGGTGAGAACTTCAGTTACTTCCCGACTGTGCCTGAGCTCTTCATCACCTTCGGCATCGTTGCCACCGAAATCCTGATTTTCGTCATTCTGGTCAAGCGGTTCCCGATCTTGGCCGGCATTCCTGCCACCGCGCAGGCCCAATAGGAGGACATCGCGATGAGCAGACGTATCACTGTCGACCCGATCACCCGCATCGAGGGGCATCTGCGTATCGACGTCGAAGTCGATGGCGGCAAGGTGACGAACTCCTGGTCCTCGGGCCAGATGTGGCGCGGCATCGAGATCATCCTGCAGGGCCGTGACCCGCGCGACGCCTGGCTCTTCACCCAGCGTATCTGCGGGGTCTGCACGACGGTGCACGGCATCACCTCGGTGCGAGCCGTGGAGAACGCTCTCGATCTCGAGATCCCGATCAACGCGCAGTACATTCGCAACCTGATCCTGGCGGCGCACGGGCTGCACGATCACATCGTGCACTTCTACCATCTGTCGGCGCTCGACTGGGTGGACGTCGTGTCGGCCCTGTCGGCAGATCCGGCCAAGGCCAGCGCCTTGGCCGAAACCCTGTCCGAGTGGCCCGGCAACAGCACCAAACAGCTCGCCGCGGTCAAGGCCCGGCTGCAGGCTCTGGTGGACAGCGGCCAGCTGGGCATCTTCGCCAATGGCTATTGGGGCCACCCGGCCATGAAGCTACCGCCGGAGGTCAACCTGCTGGCGGCGAGCCACTACCTGCAGGCCCTGGAGTATCAGCGCAAAGCCAACCAGATCGTGGCCATCCTGGGCTCCAAGACCCCCAACATCCAGAATCTGGCGGTGGGCGGTGTGGCCAACGCCATCAATCTGGACAACGCCACCACGTTGAACATGAAGCGGCTCTATCAGGTCAAAAGCCTCCTCGACGAGGTACAGACGTTCGTCAAGCATGTCTATCTGCCGGATGTCATCGCGGTGGGCGCCATGTACGCCGACTGGTTGGGCTATGGCGCCGGAGTGAAGAACTATCTGGCGGCACCCGATATGCCTCTCGATACCGCCGGCACGCAGTTCGACCTGCCCGGCGGCACGATCATGAACGGCGATCTCAGCACCTTCAAGCCGATCTCCAAGTTCGGTGACGAGTACCTGCGAGACAACGTCGAGGAATCCATCGCCCGCGCCTGGTACGACGGCGACTGGCAGCGGCATCCGTGGGAAGAGGAAACCGTTCCCAAGTTCACCGGTTGGGACGAGAACGACCGGTACTCCTGGGTCAAGGCGCCACGATTCGACGGCAAACCGATGCAGGTGGGTCCGCTGGCCCAGGTCCTCATGGGACTGGCCTCGGGCGACGAGCGCTTCACCAAGTACGGCACCTACGTTCTGGAGCAGGCGGGCAAGATGGCCGGAGCGAAGCTGACGCCGGCGGTGCTCCACTCCACCATCGGTCGTCACGCCGCCCGCTGCATCCGGGCCGTGGTGCTGTCCGATCTGGCTCTCGAGCACTGGGGCCTGCTGGCCAACAACATCGCCAGCGGCGACACCGACATCTTCAACGCCCCGGTCTTCCCCAAGGGCGAGCAACGCGGCTTCGGTTTTCACGAAGCACCCCGCGGCCTGCTCTCTCACTGGATCGTGATCCAGGACGGCAAGATCGCCAACTACCAGGCGGTCGTGCCCTCGACCTGGAACGCCGGACCGCGCGACGCCCAGGGCCAGATCGGCCCCTACGAGGCCTCGCTGATGGGCAACCCGGTGGCCAACCCCGATGCACCTCTCGAGGTCGTGCGAACCATTCACTCGTTCGATCCGTGTCTGGCCTGCGCGATTCACACACACGATGCGGAGGGCAACGAGATCGTCAAGGTGAAGGCTCTCTAGCGCCCTCGCCCAGCTGCTGCCTATCGGCCGGGACATCCCTTGTCGGGTGTCCCGGCCCTGCATCACAAGCTACAGTCCCTGGAGCGCATCGGTCCTACGCTCCGGCAGGCCTGCCTGAGAGAATAGTCGGTCAATCGTGGATCGGCCCGCTTCGCCGTAGATTCGTCTCACCAACCACGACATATACTCTGGGCATGCAGATCGCGATCGTCGGACTGGGCAGCATTCTCATGGGCGATGACGGCGTCGGCCCCTACTGCCTGCAGGTGTTGGAGGGCAGCTACGACTTCCCGGAAGGGGTGCAGCTCCTGGAGTTGGGGACACCGGGGCCCGAATTCGGTCACATCCTTCTCGACTGGGACAAGCTCATCGTTCTCGACGCCGTCAAAGCCCAGGGAGAGCCCGGCGAGATCCGGGTCTACGATCGAGGAGAGATCCTGGCCAAACCGGCCGCCCAACGCATGTCGCCCCACGACCCCAGCCTCAAGGACGCCCTGCTGACCGCTGATTTTGTTGGCGAGGGCCCCAACGATGTGCGTCTGGTCGGTGTCATCCCGGCCAGGGTCGAGATGGGCACAGAGCTGTCACCGGAGGTTCAGGAGACCGTGCCCGACGTCTGTGCCAAGGTCGGGGAGATCCTGGCTGAGTGGGGGGTCCAGCCCGCCCCGAAAGAGGAGGCCTCGGCCGATGTCTGGTGGAGTCGGAAGAGTGAGTGAACCCGAGTTTCAGCTCCCACCGGACGATCTGCTCTCCGCCATTCTCGAGGGTGTCAGCACGATATTCTATTCCCTCGGCCGCTCCCTGATCTGTTTGAATTCCAACTTCCAGATCGTGCACGCCTCTGTGGCGCTGGACCAGCTGATTGGCGAAGGAGCCGGCGGTGCCATCGTCGGCCGGCCGGTCGAAGAGGTCTTCGGTCCAGATCTCTTCGGACCCGCGGGCAGCATGCGGCGAGCCCTGGCCGCCGGCGAGATCCGGGAGGGTTGGGGGGCCACCTTGCAGATCGCCGACCATCAGCCGCGCCTGGTCTCCATCACCGGCGCACCGGTGATCCACCTGAATCCGGAGATCTGTGATCCTCGCGTTGCCTTTGTCGTCGTCATCCGCCTACCCGAGGACGATCACGACGACGCCACCGCCGCACCAACGATCTTCTCGGGGCTGGTGGCCCGTTCCAACTCCATGCTGCGGATCTTCAGCCTGATCGAGCACCTTTCCGAGAGCGACGCCACGGTCTTGATCACCGGCGAGAGCGGCACCGGCAAGGAGCTCATCGCCCGCGCCACCCACGTGCACTCTCCCAGACGAAAGGATCCGTTCGTCGCCGTCAACTGTGGAGCCCTGCCCGGTGATCTTTTGGAGAGCGAGCTCTTCGGCCACATCCGGGGTGCCTTTACCGGTGCCGTGCGAGACCGCACCGGCCGTTTCGAGCTCGCCGCCGGCGGCACGATTTTTCTAGACGAGGTCGGGGACCTCCCCCTTCCCCTACAGGTGAAGCTCCTGCGAGTCCTTCAGGAGCGGACCTTCGAACGGGTCGGCGAGAGCGAATCTCGGACCACCGACGCCCGCGTCATCGCCGCCACCAACAAGGATCTGCGACAGGCGGTGGTGGACGGCAGCTTCCGGGAAGACCTCTACTACCGGTTGCGGGTGGTGCCGTTGTGGATACCGCCTCTGCGAGAGCGCCGGGAGGACATCGAGCCGCTCACCCGGCACCTGCTGTCGCGAGTCAGTCGACGCCACGACCGTTCGGTCCGCCTGGCCCCCGACGCCATGCGGGCCATTCTGCGCTATCCCTGGCCTGGCAACGTCCGTGAGTTGGAAAACGCCCTGGAGTACGCGGTAGCCGTGAGCCGTGGTCAGACGCTGCATGCCCAGGATCTGCCCCTCGAGATCGCCGGCGAGGAGGTGGAGCTGTCCCTGTCAACGAATCCGCCACCCGAAGACCCCACACCGGCACCGACACCCGGCCTCGAGTCGCCGTCTTCCGAGCTCGAGAGGATCCGTAATGCCCTGGACGCCCATCAGTGGCGTCGCAGCGAAGCCGCCATCGCGCTCGGGATGAGCCGCACCACCCTCTGGCGCAAGATGCGCCAATACGGGCTGTAAGGAAGGGTGAGCGCGATTGGTCGGTGACCGCTCTCAACCAACGACAGTCTGCGAATCGAAATCACCGGCAAAGGAGGAATCTACTGATGTGTTTCCACAGGCTGCGCTTGACGCTCTTGACCACCGCCCTTGGGGCGGCCAGCCTCATTCTGGCCCAGCTCGCGGCGAGTCCCCTTGTCGCCGCAGAGTGCTACCTGATGCTCTACCTCGGCGCTGACGAGCAGAACGCTGTAGGAGTGAGCGAGAAACTCGAGGGTCTCGAGAAGGGATCGCTTCCCGCCCTCGATGCCGACGCCCCAGCCTATTTCGTTCTCGTCGAAGGCATGACGATGGCGCTAGTGGAGTCTGCAGCAAGAGAGGAGGGTGGTTCCGAGGATGTTGCCGGCTCGTCTGCCGGCCCGGCCATCGAATCGGCTTCGGAGGTCGCATCGATGGCAGCAGACTCCATGTCGTCCGCGCCAGGAGCGGCCCAGGATGCGAGCCATGGCGACTCGAAGAAAGAGGTGTTCAGGACGTTCGTTCCGCGTGACGAGATCGGCCTGGGCTACTTCTGCCCGGACGGCAGCGATGAAGGCGATTCCTGGTCCGCTCCCGGCGGCCACATTCACGCCATGACCAAGGGAAACAATCTCGTCATTGGGTTGACGAAGAAGGGCGCTTCGCTGCCCAGGTAACTGCCGACTGTTCCAAAAGACGATCCTTGCAGTAGGCCTAACACCAAAGGCATTCCAGAATCGTAGGTCGATCGGTCTTTGGGACCCGTGCGTCCTCTCGACTCACATGGACTCCGACTCGATTCCAGTCTGCGCCTGTTCTCATCCAACTCCCATTACAGTTCCCTCAGCCTGAGCAGCAGGGTTGCCATTCTCTCAAATGTTTCATATGAAACATTTTGTTGCAACTAAACGTTCCATTGCAACATCATGAGCAATGGCAAATGACTCGTAAGCTCATCATTATCAACAGTTAGACTCTTGGCACGCAAGCTGCTGTAGGAAAGAGCGGTTGCAGCAGCGAGGAACGACTCTGAAAGGACGCAAGCCATGAAGAATCTGGTCATATTGGGAGCCGGCACTGCGGGAACAACGGTCGCCAACACCTTGCGCAAGAAGCTGCCCAAGGACTGGGCGCTGAAGATCATCGACCCGGAAGCAGATCATCTCTTCCAGCCCGATCTGATCTTCGTCCCCTTCGACATGCAGCGACCCGAGAAGACGACCCGCCCGCGGAAGAAGACCCTCGGCAAGGGAGTGGAATGGGTGCAGAAGGCGGTGGAGCGGGTCGACGCCGACGCCAATCAGATTCTTCTCTTGGGTGGCGACACTGTGGCCTACGACCTGCTGGTCATCGCCACCGGCTCGAATATCCGACCGGATGAGACAGAGGGCCTACTGGGTGACCAGTGGCAGAAGAGTGTCTTCGATTTCTACACCCTCGAGGGAGCGGTTGCCCTGCGCGACGCCCTGGCCAAATTCGAAGGTGGGAAGGTGGCCATCAATACCGTCGAGATGCCGATCAAATGCCCGGTCGCACCTCTGGAGATCACCTTCCTGGCCGAATCCTTCTTCCAGCAGAAAGGGATCCGCGACCAGGTCGAGATGGTCTACGTCACGCCGCTGGACGGCGCCTTCACCAAGCCCATCGCTTCCAAGGCCCTGGGGCATCTTCTGGAGGAACGACAGATCCTCGTCGAGGGCGAGTTCAACGCCGCCGAGGTCGACAACGACCGCAAGGTGCTCAAGTCCTGGGACGAGCGAGAGATTCCCTTCGACATCCTGATCACCATTCCGACCCACATGGGCGCCCAGTTCATCGAGGACTCGGGGCTGGGAGACGAGCTCGCCTTCATTCCCACGCACAAACAGACGTTGCTCGCCGACGGCCACGACAACATCTTCGTCCTCGGTGACGCCACCAATCTGCCGACTTCCAAGGCCGGTTCGGTGGCCCACTTCCAGGCCGAGATCGTCGTCGACAACATCCTGCATCTGATCAAGGGTGAGAGTCCCAAGGCCGAGTTCGACGGCCACGCCAACTGCTTCATCGAGAGCGGCTATGGGCGGGCCATGCTGATCGACTTCAACTACGACCAGGAACCGCTGCCAGGCACCTACCCACTGCCCGCGGTGGGACCCTTTCCGTTGCTCAAGGAGAGCCGCTTCAACCACTGGGGCAAGCTGATGTTCCGCTACGTCTACTGGCACGCCCTGCTACCCGGCCGGCCAATCCCGGTGCCCAACCATATGCAGATGCTGGGCAAGAAACTGATCAACGATACCTCTCTCAGCGAAGAGCGCATCGCCTCGTAGCTCGAGACCGAGAATCCGGAAAAAGGAGAGACCACCATGCCCGCAGTCGAGTACAACGGAGTCACCGTAGAAGTCAACGAAGAGGGATTCCTCACCGACAGCAGCCAGTGGACGCCCGAAGTCGGCGAAGCCCTGGCGGCCGAGGTCGGAATCGCCGATCTCACCGATCAACACTGGAAGGTCATCACCTTCTGCCGCGAAGATGCCGCCAAGCAGGGCACCCCTCCGGGTCTGCGTCGCATCTCCAAGCTTTCCGGTGTGAACATGAAGGAGCTTTATCAACTGTTTCCCAAGGGTCCCGGTAAGCTGGCCGCGAAAGTGTCCGGACTGCCCAAGCCTCAAGGGTGCATCTAAGAGAAGAGGAGAATTGACGAGCCGTCGGAAGCGACTGAAGCGAACCCACCCAAAACCGTTTCAACGCAACTGATGGAGATCTGGCTATGACTACGACAACAATTGAAACGCCCGTCACCGCGGGCGCGGCTGTGACCGAGAACAAGGAGCAGCCGGAGCCGATCCAACGCGTCAGCATCATCTGCTCCAAAGGCACCCTGGACATGGCCTATCCGGGCCTGATCATGGCCAACGGGGCCCGCATGAATGGTATCGACGCCATGGTCTTCTTCACCTTCTGGGGCCTGGACATCGTTACCGAGAAGAAGATGGACCACCTACATGTGGCTACCGTCGGCAATCCTTCGATGCCCATCCCCACGATGGTCGGAGGTCTTCCCGGGATGGAGGCCATGGCCTCCTCGATGATGAAGAAGCAGATGGATGAACTGGAGATCCCGAGCGTCCGCGAGATGATCGAGATCCTCCACGACAGTGGCGCCGAGCTATATGCCTGTCGCATGGCGATGGACATGTTCAAGCTCGAGAAGGAGGACCTGGCACCGCAGATCGACGACGTTCTGACGGTCATGGACTTCTACGACAAGAGCGCCGGCTCCCAGATCATCTTCATCTGATCTGGACCAGCAACGATACCTACCTTCGACGGGGGCTCGAGCCCCCGTCTTTTTTTCTCCCGCCGCATCTCGGCCACCGCTCGGCTCCGTCGCGACTGTGCCGCTGAGGACAGGAAAGAATGCTAACTTCCTGACCTGTGGCAGGCCGGCCTCGAAGCCCGCCGCCACAACCTGCGATGCCGGATCCTCCTGCAAGACCCTCCGAAACGTGGCGACGGCATCTGCTGGCGCTGGGGATTCTCGCCCTGATGATCGTGGCGAGGTGGTGGCCCTACCTCGGCTCCCCCACGGCCCTGGGTGACGAAGGGATCTATCTCAAGGCTTTCGAGGCCGTCCGGCAGGGTCTCGACCCGACCGAGATCGGCGGCTTCTACTATCCCAGATCGTTCTCGGCGGCCGGTGGATGGCTTCTGGAGGCGGTGGGAGAAGCGGCAACCCGCGTCGTCCTGCGAGTCATGTCCGTCCTGGGTCTGACCCTGACGATCTGGATCGCCGCCTGTCTGGCAACCCTCTCCTGGGGCTGGCGGCTCGGCCTGTGCGGTCTCTATGCCTCGGTCTCGCCGGGCGTCTACTACGGCATCGAAACCGGCAACATCTCCTTCGCCGTCATCGGGGCCATTCTGTTGGCTCTGGCCGTCTGGCCGCTGCGACCGGTAGGCGCCGGGTTTCTGCTGGGCGGCAGCACCGCCATCAAACCGCTGGCCCCTTTGGCCATCCTGGCGCTCTTGACCCATCGACCACAGCCTGCCACCCGGCGTCAGCTCGTGGCCGGCGGAGCGGCGGCCCTGGTGGCTGCGTTCCTGCTGGCCCTGAATCCCTCCTATCTGACCACTTCATCGGACGCTGTCCACCGGCTGCCCTTCATCCGCTCGATCTCGCTGAACCGCATTCTCACCCTGGTGGGCCTCGAGCTGAGCCCACTGGTCATTGCGTCCATCGTCGGCCTGGCCGTGGTGATCGTGGCGCGATACCGCCCGATGAGGCGCCCGACCATGCTCTGTTTCGGAGGTCTGGCGGCCGTCCTCGCCGTTCCCATCATCTGGTCCCACACACTGCTGCTCACCCTTCCGCTGCAGGTCCTGGCCCTCAGCCGTGCCCGACAACGCCGGCTGGCCGCCACTACCGAGGAAACTCGAAGTCCAGGCGGTGGCGTCTGGCTGCGATACGAATGGCTCTTCGTGATCCTGGCGGTGGCCGCGCTGCAGCTGACCCAGGGAGCGGGAGCGGTCGACGACCAGGCGATGTGGTTCCAGCTCGTTGTGTTGACTGGCGCCTACCTGGCCGGACCGGCGCTGATGGCCTATGTCCTGGCAACGGAATGACCAAGGCTCTCCTGCCGCGGCGAGTGACCAGTGCTAGACTTTCGACGGTCGCCAGGAGATGCCGTCGATGAGAATGCCAGCAGGTCCGACAGTCGTTGTGCTCAGCTTCACGGCGACGACCCTCGCTGCCGTGTCGATGGCCGGCGCCTCCGAGAAGATCGCCGAGGCGGAAGGTCTCGAATGCCAGCTCTGCCATGCCAACACCGAGGAGACACCCGAGATTCTGACGGACCGGGGCGTCTACTACCAGTTCCTGCACACCCTATCCGGCTATGAAGAGGTGCTCGAGCGTTTCGAGAGCTGCACCTATTGCCACGTCGACCGGGCCGGTAACCAGGCTCTGACGGCCCAGGGCCACCGATTCCGTTGGATGATGGAGGATATGGTCGGTCTCAAGGCCTGGCTCGACCAGCATCATCCGCAGACCGACGAGCCGCGGGAAGAGGAATAGCGATCTTCACTCCTCGTAGGCTTGGGAGAGGGCGCAGATGTTCTTGCCCAACTCCAGCTCGGAGGCCTTCGACTCCCCCGCCTCCAGCAGCCCGGCGTTGACCCGCTTGATATCCACGTACTCGTCCGGAAACTCGGGCAGGCTGTCCAGGATGTACTGGACGAACTCCTCTTCGCTCTTCTGAGCCATGACCAGGCCTTCATTCTTCTGCTTCAGCTCACCCAGCGTGTCGGCGAACAGACCCGCTTCGTTCTCCTCTTTCAGTTGACTGAAGTGCGCCGGCAGGATCACCAGATCATCGCCGAGACCGAGGAGCTTGCGCAGCGAGTGGTAGTGGATGGGTGCCCAGGTATCTCCACGTCCACCGAGATCGGGTCGGGCGATGGACTCGATGAAGATGCTGTCACCCGTGAAGAGATACTTCTCGTCCAGGAGGTACGCCACATTGCCCAGGGTGTGACCCGGGATGTGGATGGTCAGGATCTCGGCCGAGCCGACCGAGAATTCGAGACCGTCTTCCAGATAGTCGTAGGGAAGCTTGGCCGGCAGCACGTCGATGGGGTGGATGCCGTCGTAGGGGTGCAGGAAGTAGGGTACCGAGGTGGCCTCGACCAGGGCCGCCGCGCCACTGATGTGATCCGCATGGCCATGGGTATCGAGCACCAGCGTGATCTCGAAGCCCTTCTCCTCCGCCAACTGCGTGTAGTGGACGATGTGACGCAACGGATCGATGACTACGCCGTTGCCCTGACTGACCACCACATAGCTCAGGCAGCCGCGGGCCGGACGCACTACCTGGTAGACGCTGCGCTCTTCCGACTCTTCGACCGTGCGGACATCGTAGTAGTCGCCCCAGGCCTTGGTGCCACCCGCCAGATTGTAGGCATCGAGATCGAGCCGCCGCATGGCCTCGGCGACAAACTCGGAGGTGTCGCCCTTGGCACAGACGGCCAGGATCGGCTTGTCTGCCGGTAGCTTGCTCGCCCAGCTCTCTTGTAGAAAGTCGACAAATGTATCGACGACGTCATCGTGCTCGTCCACCTCGAGCATCTCGTAGTAGGGCACGTTGACCATTGGCAGAGGAACGCTGCCCTCGATCTTCCATGCCTCGTACTCCTCGTCCATGCGCACATCGAAGACGAAGAACTCCTCCCCACTTTCCAGCCGACGGCTGAGCTCAGCGGCAGTCCACTCCGTCTGACTCGCTCCTTCGCTCATCTGATTCCCTCTCCTGATCCTGATTCCCCAGGCGAAGGTGCCCTCTGGCCGCTCCGCCCAGCCGTTTTACACCGTTGTCGGGTGCCCTGGTCTGCAATGACTCTTGACAATACCACCCGGGGTATCCTACATTCAACTTACGTGTACTTGCTTCAGGACGGACGAGATCGACCCGGAAGTCACCGTCGCCAGGGTCGCTGCAACCGGTTACTGCAAGGAGAGATCCATGAATGACGTGCAATTCGACGATACCCTCGACGCCCGCGGCCTCAACTGCCCCATGCCCGTGGTCAAGGCCCGCAAGAAGGTGGGTGAGCTCGAGGAGGGGCAGGTCTTGAGGGTGCTGAGCACCGACCGGGGCTCGGTCAAAGACTTTCAGGGCTGGGCCAAAATCGCCAAAAACGTCGATCTGCTGGCCCAGGAGACTTCCACCGAAGACGGTGACGAGATCTATATCCATTTCGTCCAGAAGACCAGCTGAAGGAGATCGTGATGACCGTAAGTGATGTGACCAACGGCAGCCAGACCGTCACACTGGAAGCTCTGCAGGAGCAGCTCAGTGCCCTCGAACAGCGGGTCGGAGAGGTCGAAGAGAGCCTGCCCGAAGACAAGATTGCCCTGATTATCTTCTCCGGAGATCTGGACAAGGTTCTGGCCTCGTTCGTCATCGCCACCGGTGCCGCCGCCCTGGGCCAGGAGGTCAGCATGTTCTTCACCTTCTGGGGTCTGAGCGTGCTGAAGAAGAAGACCTCGCTGGCCGACAAGAGTGTCTTTCAGAAGATGATGGCCGTGATGTCCCCTGACAACACGACCGAGCTGCCGGTCTCCAAGATGAACTACTTCGGGGTCGGCGCCAAGATGCTCCGCAAGATGATGCAGGACAAGAACGTCGACTCGCTCGAGCAGATGATCGCCATGGCCAGGGAGATGGGGGTGACCATGCTCGCCTGCGAGATGTCCCGCGATGTCATGGGGATCAATGACGACGAGCTCGTCGACGGTCTGGAACGGGCCGGAGTGGCGGCGTTCCTCAGCGACTCGCTCCGCTCCCGCACCAACCTCTTTATCTAGAAGGGTCGTGCCCATGACCATTCCTTTTGCCAAGAAGGTTCCCACCGTCGTCCCTCCCGAGGACAAGAAGCGTCTGCTGGCGCGGCTGGCCAGGGTCGAAGGACAGATCCGTGGGATTCAGAAGATGATCGCGGACGACGAGGAGTGCGAGAAGATCGCCCAGCAGATCGGGGCTGCGCGCGGAGCGCTCAACAAAGCCTTCGCGGATCAGATGTCCTGCGCCGTCTCCCGGACCCTCGCCGGCTACGGATGCGACACCGCCGAGGTTCGCAACGAAGTGCACGAGGTCCTGGCCCTACTGGCCAAATACGGATGAGCTGACGGCACACCCCTCGGACTCCTACCCTTGGGGGTAGGGGTATAGACCTTCCCCAGCTACCCGTCGGTGTTCGGGTTTCCCATCCATTGAGCCGTGGTACGAAACCACGGATCAGGGCATCCTCTTGCCTGGGTGTGGTTCGCTTCTCGCTGCAGACGGCTTCGTCACTGAGAACCCAGTGAACGAAACGCCAAACCGCAACGCAGCCGAGAAGGATTTGCTGTATGCGGTCGCGGCAAATTCCAGAAAACCCTGCTCAGGGGAGGCAAGCAAAATGAGACCGCAATCATCCAACTATGGACTGGGTGTGGGTATCCTCGCTGTTCTGGCGATGATCCTGACCCTCACCCCGGCTGCCGAGGCCACCAACGGTTACTTCACCCACGGCTACGGCACCCAGAGCAAAGCTCTGGCCGGTGCAGGCGTAGCCATCGCCCTCGACACCCTGGCGGCTGGCAACAATCCGGCCACCCTGGCCTTTGTGGGCCAGCGCTACGACATCGGCGTCAGCATCTTCGGCCCCAATCGCTCCTACAACATCGAAGGGAATCCCTCGGGCTTCCCTGGCACCTTCGGCCTGGCTCCCGGCAAGGTGGAGAGCGAGTCGACGAGCTTCTTCATTCCGCAATTCGGTGCCAACTGGCGGCTCAGCGAGGCCAACTCGCTCGGCATCGTGATCTACGGTCACGGCGGCATGAACACCGACTACCCCACCAACACCTTCCGGGCCACCTCGCCCACCGGTGTCAATCTGGAGCAGCTCTTCGTCGGCGTTCCCTGGGCCTACAAATTCAACGAGAAGCACGCCTTCAGCATCATGCCGGTGTTCGTCTACCAGACTTTCGAGGCCAAGGGGGTCGGTAGTTTCGCACCCTTCAGCGCCGATCCGACCAATCTCTCCGACAACGGCAAAAGCACCTCTACCGGCTACGGAGCCAAGATCGGCTATATGGGTCAGTGGTGGGAGAAGCTCAGCTTCGGATTCTCTTATCAGACCGAGATGAAGATGGGCGAGTTCGACGACTACGCCGGTCTCTTCGCCGAGCGGGGCGGATTCAACATTCCTTCGACCTGGACCGCCGGCTTCGCCGTCCGCCCGACCGAGAAGATGACCCTGATGATGGATCTGCAGAAGATCTACTACAGCGACGTCAAATCCATCAACAACCCCTTGCTGCCCAACCTGCAGATGGCTCGATTGGGTGACGACGAAGGCGCCGGTTTCGGCTGGCGGGACATGGATGTCGTCAAGGTCGGGTTCCAGTACGACACCCTGGCCAACTGGATCTGGCGCGCCGGCGTCTCCATCGGCAGCCAGCCCATCCCGGCCAGCGAGGTGCTGTTCAACATCCTCGCCCCTGGCGTCATGGAAGAGCACCTGACTCTCGGCTTCACCCGCCGGATCGGTGAGTCGATGGGTCTCGATTTCGCCCTCATGTACGCCCCCGAGGTCGAGGTCTCCGGCGGCAACCCGTTGGAGTTCCCGGGAGCCCAGCAGATCACCCTGGCCATGGACCAGTGGGAGGTCTCCCTCAACTACAGCTTCGGTATCAAGTAACACCCGCAGCACAAACCTCCTTACAAACGGCCGGCCCCACCCGGGGTCGGCCGTTCTGTTTGGCTGGCAGCCGATGGCTGCCTGGCAGTGAGCAGTGAGGGATTCCATCGGCCGGCCTCTTTGCCGGTCGTTGGGAGGACCCGTCAGGGACGGGTCGCGCTCATGGTGTTTGGGGGTCCGGCGCTCCCCTGCGCTCTCCGTCGCACCGGATCAGGCTCGTGTTCGTAGGCCTTCGCCCTGTGCTCGTCGAGAGCCCCGTTCCGGCGTCCTCCCAACGACCGTCTACAGCGGCCTCCTGGGTATGGGGACATGGAGGTTTGGAGCAATGGAGCAGTGACCGGTCCCCTGCGGGGACCTAGCATTGGGCAGTGGGCAATGAGTAGTGGGAAATGAGAGGTGAGAAGTGAGAGCCGGAGGGAGCTCGCCTCGCTTCGTTGGGTACGTTGACGCTACGTTGGGTGAGCTACCGATCCCGGGCCCCGCCGTTCATCACGGAGCGTCGTCGAG
>CAJHZZ010000046.1_pt1 | contig 33855 bp, 31 predicted proteins | sample 9199071 | NCBI WGS metagenome assembly CAJHZZ01 (sample SAMEA7708275, study PRJEB35096) | sediment metagenome | biome: marine neritic benthic zone biome [ENVO:01000025]; feature: sediment [ENVO:00002007]; material: shallow marine sediment [ENVO:03000034] sea grass bed [ENVO_01000059] ...
CGCTCGTCGGCTCCAGTCTATCCCTCTGTAAACAAACGATTTGACCCTGCTGCAGATCGCTTCTCGGATACCCGAGTCCGGGCCCTAGCAAACATAGAGCCAACACTCTGGAGCGTGGTTTGTCGTAGATCAGGTGATCCTTCCTGGCGGGTTCTATACGACCATTCCGTTCTACTAGTTGAGGGCACGCAACTGACAATGGAGGTCACATGGGCACGTTTATCAAGATCTGGTTACCAGTTTCGACATTAGTGGCAGTACTGGGTCTCGTACCCCTGACTGGGCTGAGCGCTCAGGAAGGCTCCGGCGCCGGCGAGCTGCCCGCACCGATCGGCTTCGTGGAGATCGACGACGTCGGACGATTCGACATCCACCCGGTTCCCGAGGGAATGACACGCAACGACGCTTCAAGAATCCTCTACGAGGGCTCCAACTCCGTCGCGCTCTGGCAGGGAGGGCCGACGGAGGGGGTGGGGGGCAAGATCGTCATCTTCGCCCTGCCCGCAACAGGCGACCCGACCCGATCGTCAGTCTGGGTGGAGTTCTTCCTGAGCAACGACCGCACGGATCTGGAAAGGATCCAGTCTCGAGGGATCCACTTGAATCCGAATCTTTCCGGCATCGAGTATGAGTGGACGCAGTACTTCGGCACCGAGGTAACGGTCGAGGAATTGACGGTCGAAGGCAATGGACCCATGACCCTCAAGCTGCGATTCGACGGCACAGCGGAGCGCATCTACTCCTCCGGCTCACCGCCGCCAGGCGAGGTGCCGATGAAAGGCGTGTTGGAGGTCACTGGCCTGCCCTACAGACCCTTCTGAGGCCAATGTGACCAGCCTTCACTGACGTGCTGCCGAAGTACGGTGGACGGGATTCCCGAACATTCGAACGGATTTGGACTTCGGAGGCCGACCAAGAGGCAGTACCGGGCGTCTGAATCCGCCCGCGTCGACACCATGAACCGTCTCTTAGAAATCGACCCGGACTGTCCGGAATATTCTTACGACGTACACTCAGTTCCGAGAAGGGTATATTCCCACGGTAATGATGCACCACTTCATCCCGGGAGCGGGTGATGCCATGTCGGGCAAAGCAAAAGTCTGTCGCCCATCGCCGCCGTAGATCGTCCCCACAAGAGAGAACAACGCCGAGTTCTCCTCAATTTGCAGTACTTGCCCCTCGGCGGGCATCGTATCCTGTGGGCAGGTATCGCCCGCGAAAAGCAGCATCTGCGCGACCAACCCGTCTACCCAACCGGCACCACCCGTTGCCTTGCACCAGTTGATGGTCTCTTGATGCGGCAGGGTACCGGCAGTCTCCACCTGCCAACCCGACGGGCAATAGTCTGCGCCCGTCGCCATGAGCTCGCCGGCAATCCTAGAATCAGAACGTCTGTCGTCATCTCTAGATGGATGAGTGCCGGCCAAGACAACGCACCAACGCACTGGGCCCCAACCCGGGTAAAGGGCCCCGGATACGGGACTGTAATAGCGCGACTCAGCCCCCGCCCTAAGCGCCGCGTCTCTGTCATAGAAATCGGGTACACCAAACGCTGGAAAGTCGCCACCGTACGTGTGGCCATAAAGTGAGAATAGGTCGCTTAGCACCCCTGCTGCCTCGAAACCACCGTCGGCAGGCCTCGTGTATCGAGGGCAGAAGTCGGCGCTGGTTGCAATAATCTCACCCAAGAAACTCTCTTGTGCCTGTAGATTGGATGGAACGAACCCGGCGAGCCCCAAACCGGTCGACAGTGTTGCGAGTGTGGTGACGGCCAGCCTGCGTGCCGCAGTCCCAACTCGTCCAAAATCAAGAATACCCGACATGAAGACACCTCCCATTCCCAATCTTGCACCCTAACCCGGCTGGGAACGCCCTCGCATCAGGGCGCGGTCCTGATTTGCGCCACGGGGGAATCCCCCATGGCGCGCCGAATGTCCGGGAGGAGGTCCGCCAGATTGGCCCGGGCGAGTCCGTGACTACCCCCCATGGGTGCCGCACAAGCAAAGACGGAGGGTACGTCTGACTTCGGATCTGGGGGTTCGGGGTTGACTCCCTGCGGTCGTCGTCCACACCCACCCTTCGCAACCAGGTGCGAGTCCCTGTCGGCGCGCCATAATCTCAATAAAATCAGAATCTTGTGAAGTGCCCGAAATTGGCCGACCTGCTCGGTTCTCTATGGGGCACTGGTGGGGCACAGAGAACCCTTTGCCCCCAACATACCGTCCCTCCTGCGGCCGCTAGCGGCCAGTCGGGAGGACAAACATCGGAGGCCGACCAGCGCGGATCGCGAGGAACGCAGCCGATAACGCGAATGTTGATCAAACGGTCAAGGAGCAAGCAGGGAAGATCGTGGGGTCGATCGACTATCTGCACGGTGCGTATGATCTGGAGAATCCAGGAAGTCTCGATCATCAGGATCAACAACTTGCCGGGATTGTGAGAGTATTGCCAGAATCGAAGTTCAAGCATGAGGCACCGGAAGTGATCTAACCAAATAGCGCCAAGGACTCTGTCGTGGGTTCATTCATCGGAAGGGACGCCGGCCGCAAGCCACTGTATGGAGTAATCATAGTGAGCGATCTATTCAAACTGCCGAACAGTTTAGTGAGTATGTACATAGTAACGATTGCCCTTGTGGCGCTGGCCGTTGCACACGTGGCGCAGGCCCAGACGCTGTGCGCACCGGAGGGAATAATGGCCCGCCTGCCTGGGGTCGACCCGAACTCCGTCAAGACATCGCCCATCGACGGGCTTTGCGAGATCGCAATCGGGCCGCAGATCGTCTATGTCACCCCGGATGCACAATACCTGATGCGCGGCGACATCATCGATATCGAAACCAACATCAACCTCACCGACGCACGCCGGGCTTCAGCTCGCGCGCGCGTTCTGGACAGTCTGAGTACTGAGGACATGATCGTGTTCTCGCCCGAAAAGGTGGAACACACGATCACTGCGTTTGTCGACATCGATTGCGGCTATTGCCGCAAAATGCACCGCGAGATACACGATCTCAACAGCAAGGGCATCCGAGTCCAGTACCTGTTCTTTCCGCGCAGCGGTCCGGGCAGCGCCTCGTGGCTGAAGGCACAGGGAGTCCGGTGTTCGGCCGACCGCAACGACGCGCTCACGCGCGCCATGAACGGCGAGAATGTGCAAAGCCAAGGGGAAAACTGCGAGGACCTGGCGGTCAATAACCATTACGCCATGGGTCAGATGGTCGCATTGCGTGGCACGCCGGCAATCTTTACCGAGAGCGGCGAGCTGATTTCGGGTTACCTGCCGGCGGCTGCGATGCTCAACCGGCTCGAATCGCTGAAAGCTCCCGCACACACCCCTGTGGAATGATCCCGATCAGCCTGCCAAGGCTCTGCTCGTGCTGAGCTTGCACATCCCACCGAGCAAGCACCATGAAGCCGTACTGCAGGTTCTCAGCAAACAGTTCTTTTAGAACCTCGATCCGTATCTGCTCGGGTCGAACTCCGATCCACAGGTCTGAGAAGCCACCCACATAGATGCTGGAGGCATCCGACGCGGTGCCTTGAGTCTGGTCTATGGGGTACCTGACTAGTGGTCACAAACCGCACGTTATCGAGCGCTGGCGGTCGCCTTAGCGGCTGATTGGTGGTGTCCTCGAACTTGGCCCGGGCGAGTCCGTGACTACCCCCCATGGGTGCCGCACAAGCCGAGACGGAGGGTGCGTCAGACTTCGGATCTGGTCTGCTACTCTCCAGTCCAGCTGCTCACCATGAAAAACAAGACCAGTCTTCTCTTGGAGAATGTCTCCGAGTCCGCCATGGCCTGCCTCATTACCATGATCCAGGGCAACGTGCTGGCGCTGTCGCTCAGCCACCTGTTGATCGCCGCCAAGACCGGCATCATCGCCGGGGCAGTGGCTTCCGCTGTCGTGCTCCTGTCCAAAACCGAGAAACGCGGGGTCGTGGCAGCGATCCTCGGTGTCGCTACCACCGTCGTCGATTTCTTCGTTCACCCGGGGATGTTGGGCCCATTTGCGACTGAAGCGGTCGTCACTGGTGCTGGTGCCGCCGCTCTTTCCTACCTCATGGCAAGCCTCGTCAGTCGATTCAAGACCCGCCAGGCCTAGTCTCAGATACGCTTACTCCCGTTCTTCGTTGGACTTCGACGCGCTGCCAGTGAGTGCTTCGCATTCGACACCCAGCGGGTCCTCAAACGGGTCGATGAGCAGGCCGAGTCGTGGCCTCGGTCTTCAGCCAGAGAAGATCATGCTGTCTCCATGCTCTTCGCGATCCTGGTCGATCTTCTCCAAAATCCGATCGCGACGCTCGAGCATCTTCCTGACCTGGCCCTCGCTGATCAAACCGTCCATCAGCTCGACGAGCGACGCCTCGTCGAGCGCCTGTAGCCGTTCGTAGAGATCCCTCGACAGCCTGGCCGGCTTCTGCTCGAAGGTCTCGGGCAGATCGCTGGTCTGCCGAAAGGCACGAGAATGGTCGATCAGATAGAGCCGCCAGTCCTTGTCGTCGACCAGGAAGTTCGAAGTGTTGCGATCGGTGTTGTAGATCAGGGCGTCGAAGAGCCGCATGATCGCCTTTTGTCGCGCCAGCTCGGCGACCTGCGGACCGGTCGGCTGGTGTTTCGACTTCTGAATATGTGAGGCCTCATCGATCCATTCGATGACCGCGCTCTCGTTGCGCTTGACCTGACGAATCACCGCCACCGGAACCATGTTCAGACCGAGTTGGCGATCCAGGAGATAGGCGGCTCGCTCATAGAGGTAGCTGTCGCTGAAATTCATCTCCCAGGTACCGTTCGAGAAGCGTCGAACACCTCGATGCTGAGCGTCGAGCTGCTTCACCACGACACGTCTCTGGTCGCCGTCGCAATCGAGCAGATACATCTCCGGGCGGGTCACACCCACGAGCGTCTTCTTTTTCTTGACGATCTTTCCTTCGGCGAGGCAGCGTTCGGTTTCGTCATCGGCCTCGTCGAAACTCCTCGTCTGGCCGACGTCTGGCAGCAGACTCCAGCTGACCACAACCACCATGCCGATTCGCAGGGCATTCAGGCTTTGCATCTGCGAACCTCCTTCCAGACTGGTTTCCGAGGTACCTGCCTTCGTTCAGCTAGAACGTTGGCCAGAGAATATCAGTTGAACTTTCCTCTGGCTCTGTGCCACCCGTCGGGGATTGCGAGGCCGATGCGAGCGAGTGGGTCTTCACACCTCTCTCGGCAGGTACCGCAGATCGCTCAGATTGGTCCCCAGCTCGAGATCGGTGCGCAGATCGATCACCTTCTGGAAGAGGCGTGCCGTGGCCGCGTGAGTGCGTAGCCGCTCGCCGAGCTTGCCCTCCAGTTCCTCCACCGCCTGCAGCGCGTCCTCCAAGGTCTCGAAGCGGGACAGGAGCTCGCCGGCGCTCTTCGGACCGACACCGGGGACACCTTGGATGCCGTTGCCCCGGTCACCGGCCAGCGCCAGAAAATCGACCAACTGCTCCGGGCGGACGCCAAACTTCTCCACCACACCCTGGGTTTGGAAGTCGGTTCCCTTGAAGTGATCCCGCACTCGGACACCGAGAGGCAGCAGGCTGAGAAAGATCTTGTCGGTCGACAGAACCGTCGCCGAGGCCCCTGCTGCCACGGCCTTGGAGGCGATGGTGGCGATGACATCGTCCGCTTCGAGTCCGGGCCGGATCAGCGACGCCACGCCGATCTCCCGGAAGGCCTCGCGGTACCCCTCCAAGGCTGACTCCAACGCCTCGGGCATCCGAGCATGTCCGGCTTTGTATTCGGGAAAGAGCTCATGCCGCCAGCTCGGGCCTTCGCCGTCGAAGACGCAGACGGCGTGCGTCGGCTCGCACTCGCGCAGGCCACGGCGCAGCGATTGGACGCTCGAGGTCTTGGCTCCCTCCGCCCGCTCCGGTCCGTCCTCACCCGGCTGAGCCGCGTAGACCCGCCGGATCAGGTTGAGGGCATCGACCAAGAGCAGTCTGGGAGGCATCGGACATACCATTCTAGTTCGATCTGATCCTGCTGCCGGATGCACCAGGCTCGGCCCGCGCCGCTCTCTTCTCTACAGCTGGTCGGTGTCCCGCACGAACTGCGCCAGGTCCTGGCGGAACTTCTCCAGTGATTCCTGATGCAGGTACATCATGTGACCGGCTTCGTAGAGGGCGATGCGGATGCGCTCCCGCGCCTCGGGGGTGATGTCCAGATGCGCGATGTCGTGCTTGGTCGCCAGGGTCGGGGTGGCCAGATCGTAGTAGCCCTGCTGCACCAGCAGATGGAGACCCGGGTTCATGGTCAAAGCCATCGCCAGGTCGTCCCGCAAATCGGCCCAGGGCACCGCCCACCCCCGGGCGTTGGGACCACGATGCTCCCAATCCCAGTCGCGGACGCCACCCATGATCTGGTAGGTCTCGTCGCGACCGAATTCCAAGACGTCGTGCATATAGCTCAAGAAGGCAGCCGTGTAGGCCGGTCCCACCGCGGGAAAGAACGGATCGTAGTCCATCCACTCGGCGAGCGGATTGACCGAGGGGCCGATAAAGCGGGAGTCGATTCTTCCGGCGATCATCCGCTCGTCACGTTTGAGCTCTTGCAGGAACTGCTGATGGTTGACCCGCAGATCGGCCTTCAGCCAGTAGTCGACCGAGGTCCCGGTGTAGGCCGCCAGCTTGGCGGCGACCGCTTCCTTCTCTTCCTGGTTGATGGTGTGCCCCTTGAGCAGAGCGGGAGCGTACTCGTCATAGGCGAAGCGCTCGACCTCGGCGTGCAGGCTTTCCAGATCGGGCTTGCCGGGGTCGTCATTGTGGAACCAAGCGGTGGCGGCAAAGGTCGGCAGATAGAGCACGTGCGGCAGATCGATGCCGCCGCCGTCGATCCCCGAGCCCATGTTGAGAAACGGCGAGACGACCACCACGCCATTGAAGTTCATTCCGTGGACACTCTGTAGGTGCCAGACCAGACCCGCCGTGCGGATCCCGCCATAGCTCTCGCCGAGGATGTACTTCGGCGATGCCCAGCGTCCGTTGAGGCTGACGTACTCCTTGATAAACGAGCCCACCGAACGGATATCCTGATCCACTCCCCAGAAGTCCTCGCCCTTGGCCTCGCCCAGCGGCTTGCTGAAGCCGGTGCCCACCGGATCCACCATCACCAGATCGGTCACATCGATGATGCTGTAGGCGTTGTCCACCCTCTGGGCCGGCGGCGGCGGCGCATATCCCTCGTCGTTCACCACCGCCCTCTGCGGTCCCAGGACCCCCATGTGGAGCCAGATCGAGGAAGAGCCCGGGCCGCCGTTGAAGGCGAACATGACCGGTCGCCGGCTGCGATCCTCGACACCGTTCTTCGTGTAGGCCGTGTAGCCGAACCGGGCGATCGGCTCATCCTTGTCGTTCTCCAGGATGAGCCAGCCGGCGGTGGCCGTGTAGCTGACGGTCTGGCCGTCGATCACCACGCTGTGTTGGGTGACGGAGGACTCGGCCTCGGGCTTGTCATCCGACTTCGACTCTTCAGTAGCCTCGTGCTCGCTGGCGATCGCTCCCGACAGAGCGCCGAAGAGAGTCAGGGCGAAGATGGATGGGACGTATCGAAGATTCTTGCGCAAGGGTGTTCTCCTTTTCTCGAACACTGAAAGGGCCTACTCACTGGTTCGATGGGTCAGCAGACGCGGCAGTGTAGCAAAGCGTGCTGGTGCCGGCTCCTCGTTTTCGCAGACACCTCCTGTATGGACCTCTCCACCCTCCCAGTGGGCAGGCGGAAGCCCTATCACCCGCGCCGCACCTGATTGATCGTACCGACTAGCCACCCGAGAGGGTGGCTCCCCCCCTACCCGTTCTGAGGTTTGCCGACCCGCCGATTGCTGATACCAAGGAATCGTCCCGAGAAAGGCAACTCAGCTGCAGTCGAGCTGAAGCGCAGAGCGGCGAATACCCGAGGGGCTCCTCGAAGTGTTCGGGCCAGGCACCTCCATGACCCTTCAGTTCCCCGGTATCCCGGTAGTACGGGCACCGATGATCGATTTCTTCAGCCATGAGAGACTGAGTCCACTGAGACCCAGAAGGTGAGGTCAGTGCCCAGCGATCCCAAGACTCCCGGCTTAGGAACGGACGACGATCAGACTCTGATCGGTCCGGGTCGCACCGCTGAGGTCATCGGCCAGTACCGGATTCTGCAGAAGCTCGGCGAAGGCGGTATGGGCGAGGTCTGGGAAGCCGAGCAACTCGAGCCGGTGCGTCGACGCGTGGCGCTCAAGGTCATCAAGCGCGGTATGGACTCTGCCGAGGTGATCGCCAGGTTCGAGACCGAGCGGCAGGCCCTGGCCCTCATGGATCATCCTGCCATCGCTCGGGTCTTCGACGCGGGGACCACCCAGCGCGGTCGTCCCTACTTCGTGATGGAGCTGGTGCAGGGCATTCCCATCACGACCTACTGCGATCGGCACCGACTCTCCGTCCAGCAACGTCTGGAGATCTTTCGGCAGGCCTGCGACGGGATCCAGCATGCCCACCAGAAGGCCATCATCCATCGAGACATCAAGCCCTCCAACATTCTCGTCGCCGAGAAGGATGGAATTCCGGTGCCGAAGATCATCGACTTCGGCGTCGCCAAGGCCACCGCCCAGCGACTGACCGAGCGCACGCTGTTCACCGAGCTGGGTCAGCTGGTGGGCACCCCTGAGTACATGAGCCCCGAGCAGGCCGACCTCACAGCCGAGGACATCGACATCCGCACCGATGTCTACTCCCTGGGGATGGTGCTCTACGAATTGCTGGCCGGCGTTCTGCCCTTCGACTTCCGTGAGCTGCGGCGAGCCGGACTGGCCGAGCTGCAACGCGCGATCCAGAACGACGAGCCCAGCAAGCCCAGCACTCGGGTCAGTCGACTGGGAGAGACGTCGGTCTCTACGGCCGAGATTCGGGGAACCAGCGTCGGTGCGCTGGTCAAGTCCCTGCGGGGTGACCTCGACTGGATCGTCCTCAAGGCGCTGGACAAGGACCGCAATCGGCGCTACGAGACCGTCAGCTCACTGGCTTCGGATATCGGTCGCCACCTGAAGCATCTGCCGGTGGAGGCTCGACCACCCAGCGCCGCTTACCGCGCCAAGAAATTCGTTCGCCGCCATCGGGCCGGCGTCGGGATGGCGGTCGTGTCCTTGCTGCTGATCGCGACCTTTGCCATCGGCATGACGGTCCAGTCGGTTCGTGTGTCCAGGGAGCGTGACCGAGCCGAGAGCGAAGCCGCCAAGTCCAAAGCGGTGGTGGAATTTCTCCAAGAGACCCTAGGATCCGCTGATCCTTACGAGGGTCTCGGCCGAGAGGTCACTATCTCGGAGGTGCTCGAACATGCCGCCGGAGCGGTCGAGACCTCTTTCGCCGACGAGCCGCTGACCGGCGCCGCGGTCCGGCAGACCATCGGGGTCACCTACACGCGACTGGGTCGCTACCGGGAAGCCGAGTCGCTCCTGCGAGCCAGCCTCGAAACGCGGCGTCGCGACCTGGGGCCGGGCCATCCCGATGTAGCGGAGAGCCTCAGTCAGCTGGCATCTCTGCGAACTGCTCAGGGCGACTATGCGGAAGCCGAGTCCCTCTACCGGGAGGCCCTGGAGATCTGGCAGAACGAGCCAGGGGACGTCCGCGCAGAGATTGCCGACGCCCGTAACGGGCTCGGTACGACGCTGTACGGCGATGGTCGCTACGCCGAAGCGGCCGAGCTCTTCCGCGACGCAATGGAGCTGCGACGAGAGATTTTCGGCGATGAAAGCGAGCCGGTGGCCACCAGCCTGAACGACCTGGCCATGTCATTGACCCGCCTGGGCAGATACCAGGAAGCGGAACCGCTCTATCTCGAGACCCTGGCCACTCGCAAGAAGCTCTATCGAGAGGACCACCCGAATCTCGCTCAGACGCTGAACAACACCGGGATGTTCTACTACCGAAGCGGCGATTCCGACACTGCGGAGCCCTATTTGGAGCAGGCTCTGGAAATGAACCGTCGCCTGCTGGGAGACCGACACCCGGAGGTCTCCACCGGCCTCAACAACATCGCCCTGGTGCTGGTGGACAAGGGGGAGTACAGACAGGCTGCAGAGATCTTCAGAGAGGTGCTGGAGTTGGACAAGGATCTCCTGGGCGAGTCGCACCCCTACGTCGCCGGGACCACGCGTAGCCTCGGAGATGCCCTGATGCGCGGTGGCGAGTTGGAGGAAGCCGAAGCCCTCTTGCGAGAGGCCGAGGAGCGGTACCGGGTGGCGTTCGACGCCAATCACTGGCAGGTCTACAACTCCAGGAGCTTTCTAGGTGCCTGTTTGGCGCTCCAGGGCCAGTACGAAGAGGCGGAGGACTTGCTACTGGAGGCCCAATCCGAGCTGGATACGCACTTCGGGTCAGAACACCGGCGCACCCGGGAAGCCAGGAAACGCCTGGTCGATCTCTACGATGCCTGGGGAAGACCCGAAGAGGCTGCAGCCTATCGAGCCGATCCGAGCTCGAGCTGATCCTCAGCTTCTGGAACCGACCCCTGCCCTGAACAGGGGCGAGCTCAAATACTTCATGCCGGTGTCGCACATGATGCTGACGATCGTGGCTTCTGGCCCCAGCTGCTCGGCCAGCCTGAGAGCGGCAGTGACGTTGGCGCCGGTGGAGGTTCCCGCAAACAGGCCCTCTTCCCGCGCCAGACGAAGCGCCATCGCCGAGGCCTCCTCGGTGGAGATCGGCTCGACGGAATCAGCGAGGTCGTGTCGCCAGAGGGGCACCACGAAGCCCGCTCCGATGCCATCAATCTTATGGGCACCTGACGGTCCGCCGGACAGGACCGCCGATTCGGCGGGCTCCACGGCCACCAGGCGGACCTGCTCGTTGAGCCGCCGCAGGCCCTCGCCGATTCCCCGGAAGGAGCCTGCGGTTCCGACACTGTGGACGAACGCGTCGACGCGACCCTCGGTCTGCTGCCAGATCTCCTGGGCCATGCGGTGGTAGGCGGCGATGGGATCGGGGTTGCTGAGCTGATCGGTGAGGAAGGCACCCGGCCGCGCGGCCAGGATCTTGGCTGCCGCGACCATGTCCCGGGTCAGCTTCTCGGTCATCTTCCCCGCGTCGCTGGATATGATCTCGAGGCGCGCTCCGAGAATCTCCATATGGTCGAGCTTCTCCCGCGAGAAGGCATCGGAGGTGACAATGTCCAGCGGATAGCCCTTCACCGCGCAGACCAGAGCCAGCGAGACACCGGTGCTGCCGCCGGTGTACTCGACCACCGATCCACCCGGAGCCAACCGGCCATCGGCCTCTGCCCCTTCGATCATGGCCTGGGCCATCCGATCCTTCATGCTGCCCGTGGGGTTGAGAGACTCGAGCTTCAGCAACAATCTCGCGCCGCTCTTCGGCACGATCCTCCGCAGGGCGAGCAGTGGCGTGCCGCCGATTCCGTCCAGAACACTCGTTTGCATACGACCCATACCGACGCTCCTCTCCTCCATCACTCGAGAATGCTAGCAACTCCGCGACCGGCCGGATCCTGTACCCTTCCTGGCATCCGTCACACGACCCAGTGCAAGAGATGAAAGCCCTCCTCGCCACCCTCGTCACCACGCTCCTCGGGTTCTCCGCCGCCGGTGCCGAGGAAGAGCAGATCGACCTGGTCGTTCTCACCTGGAACATCTTGCACGGAGCCGACGATCAAGGAGTCCTCAATCTGGAGGCCAAGGGTCGCTTCCTGGTGGCTCAGGCTGCCGATCTGGTCTTCCTCCAGGAGGTCGATCAGAATTGTGAACGGTCCGGTGGAGTCGATCAGATTGCGGTGCTGGGTCGAATCACCGGAATGGAGCCGGCGTTTGGCGTCTTCATGCCCTATCAGGGCGGCCTCTATGGACTCGGGACGCTGAGCGCCCTGCCCGTCCTCGACAGCCGGGCGCTGGAGCTCCCCGAAGGGGACGAGCCCCGCGTGGCTCTGCTGCAGACCGTGGAAGTGCTGGGCCGTCCCTTCTTGATCGTCAACATCCACTTCAACTGGACCCGGGACGATACATCGCGCTTCGCGCAGGCAAGCGCTCTGCTGGAGGAGCTCGAGGGGATCGATCTGCCGATGATGGTCGCCGGGGACTTCAACGATGTCCCGAAGAGCCGCACGATGCGGGCCTTCGTGGAGGCGGGATTCCGGTACGTGGATCCAGCCGCGCCGAGCTTCAGTGCCCGGGATCCGCGCATCGACATCGATCACCTGATGATTCGTGGTGGATCCGGCCTGAGACTGGAGGCTCTTTCAGGGGGCGTTCTGGAAGCTGACCGGCTCTCGGATCACCGCCCCGTCAAGGGACTCCTCCGGGTGACCCGCGACCGATGAACACCGCTCAGTGCTCGGCTGGGGGCTGCGGCTTTCGAGCGTCGGAGGTCTTGGTACTCCGACGACGTCTGGCAGACTCACGGCCCTTGCCGGCCGTCGGCGTCTGAGGCTCTTCCAACCACCAACTCCAGTCGGTGGATCCACCCATGCCGACCCGGTCCGACGGAGCGGGTCGGAGATGCTCCCGCAAGAGCCGCAGGAGCCGGAGCAACTCCCCGTTCTTCATTTGACTCCATTGTACCAGCGATCCCGCCGACTATCGGCGAATGTCCATAGGCGAATCCGGACTCGATTGAGCATCGAACCTTTGCGATAGGCTCCAAATTCGCCTCCGCAGACGGTATGCTGAGGGGAGATTATCTGACGGATCATGAGCGACATGTATTCAGGAACTGAACGCCGATCCGGCGATGATCGGCGGCTGGTGAGCCGGCGGCTGGGCGACCGCTTCGCTGCCGACGCCTGGCGCTACAGCGGCCAGCCCAATCTGCGCACCGGTGGCGATCGGCGCAGTGGAGTCGAGCGGCGACAGCCACCCCTCAACCTTCCCACCAATGTCCTGCCTCTTCCCCAGGCGGTGGAACGCGTCATCCAGGAGCGCCTGCTGCGGGTGGTCTATCAGCCCATCTACCAGCTGAAGACCGGCGAGGTCTTCGCCTACGAGGCCCTGGCCAGAGTCGACGCACCCGAGTTCGACAACCTGCTCCAGCTCTTCCAGGCCGCCTCCAAAGTCGGACTGGTGGGAGAGTTGGGACACCTCCACCGGTCCCAGGCGGTGGGCCAATGTCCGCACACGCCGCTGTTCATCAACATCTTCCCCACCGAGTTCGACTACGAGCTCCTGGTGCGACCGGATGACGCCATCTTCCGTCACAAGCATCCGGTCTATATCGAGATCACCGAGTCGGTACCCTTGAGCCACTTCGAACAGTGCCACGACGTGATCGGGGAGCTCCGCAAGAAAGGCATCATGCTCGCCATCGACGATCTGGGTGCCGGCTTCTCGAACCTCAAGTACATCGCCGACCTGGTGCCCGAGATGGTGAAACTCGACCGCGGTCTGATCGCGGGTGTCCAGGAGGGCGACCGTCAGTCCAAGCTGGTCCGCCTGATGGTCTCCCTGTGCAAGGACATGGGAGCCAAGGTGGTGGCCGAGGGGATCGAGACCATTCACGAGCTCATCGTGGCCGAGAGAGCCGGCGTCGATTTCTGCCAGGGTTACCTGCTGGGTCGACCCAGCCCCTCTCCCCAGGGCGGCTCGTGGCCCGCCTTCCGCTAGTTCGATCCAGAGTCCGGTTGGTATGGTGAGCCGGTGAGCGACCACCGCCCCTCCACCTCTTCTGTCGGCCGATTCCTACGGTTGAGCGGCCTCATGGGCCGGGTGGGAGCCTCGGTTCTGACCGAGCGGGCCGTCGATTTCGCCATGTCCCGGCCGACCCAACAGATTCGCCGGACCGAGAACCTGGTTCGCAACGCCGCCCGCATCGTCGAGACCCTGGGTGAGATGAAGGGGGCCGCCATGAAGGTCGGGCAGATGCTCAGCCTGCACGAGGGGATGCTGCCGCCCGAGGTCTCGGAGGTCTTGCGCGCCCTGCAGCAGGAAGCCCCCCGGGTTCCGCCGGAGGTCATGCGGTACGAGGTCGAAGGCTCCCTCGGTCGCCCGATCGACGAGCTCTTCGCAGAGTTCGACGAGGAGGCCCACGCCGCTGCCTCGATCGGCCAGGTTCACCGCGGCCGCCTCCTCGATGGCAGACCGGTGGCCGTCAAGATCCAGTACCCGCTCATCGATGAGATCGTCAAGGCCGATCTCAAGAACCTCAAGCGGCTCCTCGGATCGCTCTTCGGCCTGCTGTCGGATGCCGATTTCGAGCCGCTCTGGGCGGAGGTGAGGGACCGCCTGCTGGAAGAGCTCGATTACCGCAACGAGGCCCAGAACATGCGGACAACCGCCGAGCTCTATGCCGAGGTCCCCGATCTGGTGATCCCCGAAGTCATCGAGGAGCTCTCCAGCGATCGGGTTCTCACCATGGAGTATGTCCGGGGAATCAGTCCTGATGAGGCCTGCTCCGATCGATATCCCCAGGAGCTCAAAAACCGCTGGGGCAGGGTCCTGTTCGAGTTCCAGATGAAGGGGCTCTTCGAGATCCGCTGGCTCCACGCCGACCCCAATCTGGCCAACTTTGCGTTTCTGGAAGACGGCCGGGTGATCGTCTACGACTTCGGCTGCGTCAAGCGCCTGCCGAAGACCATTTCGGAGGGTTATACCCTGCTGGTAAGGGCCATCCTGGAGCGGGACAAGTCGGTGATCCCTGACATTCTGGTCGACATGGGGGTCTACAAGACCGGGCGCAAGGCCCTGCCGCGCGAGGTGATCGATCCGTACGTGGATCTCTTTGGACAGATCGTCCGTGAAGACCCGCCCTACGAGTTCGGTGAGGACTCAGAAATGTACGAGAAGCTCATGGAGCTGGGGGCCGCCAACTGGTCCGAAGCCGCCGACGTCCACTTCCCGCAGGACATCATCTTTCTCGACCGCTCGCTGGCGGGTCACTTCGGCAACCTCAACCGCCTGCGGGCGACGGCGCCCTGGCGGGAGATCATGACGAAGTATGTCGCCTGAACGATTCGCGCCCTAGGAGACGGGCTTCCGAACACCGCCACCCAGGGTCACCAGCTGCTCGCCACCGCCCGGACCACCGGCCCCACAGCCGGCCAGATCGCAGGAGCGGTTCCGCCTGAGATCCAGAGCGCCGGTCGGACAGGCCTCGGCACACTTCTCCGCCACCTGGCGCAGGCCTTCGGAGAGGGGGCGATCGAAGGGCACACCCATGGCCACCTGGAATCCGCGACCCACCAAGGCCACCCCCAGCGTCTCGTGAGCATCAGCTGCGATCCGTACGCAGGCGTCACAGAGAATGCACTTGCCGGGCTCGTAGATCACTTCGGCGTGCGACTCGTCGCGCTCGTAGCGACGCCTGGCACCCAGAAAGCGGGTGGGGTCGGCCTCGTATTCGGTGGCGAAGCGACGAACCGAGCAGCCGACCGCAGCCGTGCAGCCACAGCTCATACAGCGCCGGGCCTCTTCTTGGGCCGTCTCGGCCTCGTAGCCAGGGTCGATCTCCTCGAACGAGGCGCGCCGGGTGGTCGGGTCGAGCTCGACAGCCTTCTCTCGATCGTGCTCCTCGATGCCCCGGAAGATACTGGCCATCTCGTCCTCATCGATGGGCTGCAGGGCGACGTTCACTGGCTCCTCGAGACCCACCACATCTTGGCCTGCCAGGTACTGCCCGATGGAGGCTGCGGCCAGCCGGCCTGCGCCTACCGCGCGCACCGCCAGATCGGCTCCCAGAACCGCGTCTCCACCGGCAAAGACCCCCGTCCGACTGGTCTCCAGGGTCCTGGGGTTCGTCGAGATACCCCAACCGGTCGTCTCGAGGCCCGAGTCTTCGACCTGGGTCAGCTCGACCCGCTGTCCGATGGCGGCAATGACGGTGTCGCACACCCGGGTGTTCTCCGCTCCGGGGATGGGCACCGGACGCCGTCGTCCCGAAGCATCGGGCTCCCCCAGCTCCATCTGCTGGCAGACCAGCTCGAGCTCGCCGCTGGCCAAGCGTCGCAGTGACTTCGGAGCCGCCAGATACTCGACCGACACGCCCTCTTCCTCGGCACCCTCGACCTCCTCCAGAAGACAAGGCATCTCCCGCCGGGTGCGCCGATAGACCACCTCCACCTCGGCGCCGAGGCGCAGCGAGGTTCGCGCCGCATCCATGGCCGTGTTGCCGCCGCCGATCACCACCACGCGACCTCCCAGCTCCGGAGTCTCTCCGCGAGCCACCGAGGCCAGTACCTCGACACCGTGCCGCGCCAACTCCTCGCCCTCGCAACCCAGGTTGCGGGAGAGCTGAGCCCCGATGGCCAGAAAGACCGCGTCGTAGGAGCCCAATAGATCGTCCAGAGAGAAGTCTGCCCCCCACCGGCGCCCCATCTGCAACCGGGCACCCATAGCGGACACCATGCCAATCTCGTCGTCCAGGGGACCCCTGGGGAGTCGATAGGCCGGAATGCCGTAGCGCAGCATCCCGCCGGGATGCTGGTGCGCGTCGTAGACCGTCACGGCATGCCCGGCCTGCCGCAAGTAGAGGGCCGCGGTCAGACCGGCGGGGCCGGCCCCGACAATGGCCACCGACTTTCCAGTGTCGGGTCCCGCCTGCGGGGCCCGCGCATCCGGCGCCGTGCGGTTCCAGTCGGCCACCCAACGGTGCAGCTCACCGATGGCCAGCCCTGCGTCGTGATGACCCCGCCGACAGTGTTGCTCACAGAGGCGTGGGCAGACTCTTCCGAGAGCCCCCGACATGGGCAGACGCTCGAGAAGAACCTGCATCGATTCTCCAGGGTCGCCGGCGGCCAGGGGGTAGAGAAATCCCGGGATATCGAGACCCGCCGGACATTGGGCCGAACAGGGTGCGATGCAATCTCCCGCGTGGTCCGACAGCAGGAGCTCCAGAGCCATCTTCCGCGAGGCACGCACATCCTCCGATCGGGTCTCCACCACCATGCCGTCGGAGACCGGCATCGAGCAGGCGGGTGACAGGCCCTTCCGGCCTTCGATCTGGACGCAGCAGAGGAAACATGAAGAGGCGGGCTCGAGCCCCTCCACATGACAGAGGGTGGGAATGGGGATCCCCAGTCGGCGAGCGGCCTCCAGAATGGTCGAGTCGCTGGGGACCTCGATCTGGCGACCGTCGATGGTCAGGACTGTCGTCTCGACCGACATATCAGTGAACCTCCACCGCGTCGTCCTCGCAAACCTCGCGACAGGCGTCACAACGGACGCAGGCGGCGTCATCGATCACATGCAGCTCGTAGGGTCGATCTTCGATGGCATCGACCGGACAGGCCTGGGCACAGAGGGTGCAGCCGATACAGCGATCGTTGATCTCGTAGGTCACCAGGGCCGCGCAGCGTCCCGCAGGGCAGCGCCGCTCGTGCAGGTGCGCCTCGAATTCGTCCCGGAAGTAGCGCATCGCCGTCGAGACCGGGTTGGGCGCCGTCTGCCCGAGTCCGCAGAGGCTGGTGCGACTGACCCGGTCGGCAAGCTCCTCGAGAGCCTCGAGATCTCCCACTCGCCCCTCGCCGGCGCACAGGCGTTCCAGAATCTCGAGCATTCGCCGGGTGCCGATCCGACAGAAGGTGCACTTTCCACAGGACTCCTCGCAGGTGAACTGCAGGAAGTAGCGGGCGATGTCGACCATGCAGTCCCGATCGTCCAGGACGACCATGCCGCCCGAACCCATGATGGCGCCGGTCTCCGCCAGGGCTTCGTAATCCACCGGTGTGTCGGCCAGGGATTCGGGCAGACAGCCACCCGAGGGCCCTCCCAGCTGCACCGCCTTGAGCTGGCGTCCGGGGGCCACGCCTCCACCTTGTCCTTCGACGATCTGGCGGATGCTCATCCCCATCGGCACCTCGACCAGACCGCCACGCTGGATCTTGCCGGCCAGCGCGAAGACCTTGGTCCCGCGGCTACTCGGTGTGCCGTGGGCCGCGAAGGCCTCGGCGCCGTGCCGCAGAATCCAGGGAATGTTGGCCAGGGTCTCGACATTGTTGACCACCGTCGGATGTCCCCGGAAACCCTCCTCCACCGGATAGGGAGGCCGCAGGCGCGGCATGCCTCGGCGGCCCTCCAGAGAGGCGATGAGTGCTGTCTCCTCGCCGCAGACGAAGGCGCCGGCGCCTTCCCGCACCGACATCGGAATCTGTACCAGCCCCGCCTGCCGGCTGTCGTCGATAGCCTGCCGGATGCGAACCACCGCCTGCGGATACTCGGCCCGGATGTAGAAGAAGCCTTCGTCGGCGCCTACCGCCCGGGCCGCCAGGGCCAGCCCCTCCACCACCCGATGGGGATCGGACTCCAGGATCAGCCGATCCATGAAGGCTCCGGGGTCCCCTTCATCGCCGTTGCAGACGACATATTTGGGACTCGGTTGAGCCCTGGCCAGGGACCATTTCCGCCCGGTGGGAAAACCTGCCCCACCCCGACCCCGCAGCCCGGCGGCGATGATTGTCTCGATGATGTCGGCCGGCGAAGTCTCCTCACCGCTACGAGCCAGCGCCTCGTATCCACCGCGGGCCCGGTACTCGTCCAACGAGCCCGGATCGATCTCGCCACAGTTCTCCAGCACGATTCGGGTGCCGTTGCCCAGGATCTCAGCGCTCGACGCCACAGGTCTTTCCGACTGTGACCAGCGATTCAGCGTCCAGCGGAATCGCGTTGGCCACCGGCGAGGTCGCAGATGATGCTGCAGAATGAGCTTCGCATCGACCGGCGTGACGTGAGTGTAGATCCGTCGATGTCCCTCCCGGTCCACCACTTCGACCAGGGGCTCCCGGTGGCAGTTGCCGCCGCAACCCACCGCCTTGACCACGCCGACATCGCCCGCCTCGGCCGCAGCCTGCCGCAGAACCTCCCAGACAGGCTCCGCACCGTTGGCGATGCCACAGGAGCCCAGCCCAACGCGAACTTCGATCGCCGACTTCTGCAGCCCGTTCACGCCTCGACCTCCCGTGCCGCCAGCTCCTCCCAGGCGCCCGTCGGCGTCAGGTGGCCCGCCACGTGGTCTTCGACCATCATGACCGGAGCCAGGCTGCAGCAGCCCAGGCAGTTGACGGACTCGAGGGTGAATCTGCGAGCCGCATCGGTGTCGGCGTCGGGGGGAATGTCCAGGCGTCGACGCATCTCATCCATGATCGGTCCGACCCCCGCCACGTGGCATGCCGTCCCGTGACAGACCCGTACGAGGTAGCGACCCACCGGATCCCGGCGAAACTGCGAATAGAAACTGGCTACACCGACGATCTGCGACGGCCCGATCTCGGTCGTCTCGCAGACCCGCCGGAGGCCGGCCTCCGGCAGATAGCGAAACCGGGTCTGCATCGCCTGCAGAATTGGGATCGCCATCTCGCGGCTACGCCCCTGGGAGTCGACGATCTGATCGACGAAGGAGAGGTCGATCGCGTCATCGGGCTCCGCTACAGCGAAGGGTTTACTCCTCTGCGCCAAAGACTCGCGAGACCGATCTCTCGGGGCCCTCCCCAGAGTCACCAGCTTGATGGGCTGCCCACGCATCAACGACTGATACCCCTTGGCCGAAGAGAGAAACAACACGGCAGCCACCAGCAGAGCCCAGCCGAGCTGCCGGTTCTCCAGCTTTCGTCCGATCGACCGCTCGGTCTGGAGCTGGGTCACCTTCTCCAGCTCCGTGACCGCCTCTACCTGGCGGGGTGTCCGCACCTCGAGCTCGGCTGCGGCCGACTTCTCCACTGCCGCCCGTCGAACTTCCAGCATGCCATCGGTGATCAGCAACAGACTGAGGACGGCAACGGCCAGACCGCTGATCCACGCCGTCCAGCGCAGGCCAACGACCCAGGCCTGCCGCTTCACGCCGCCTCCCTGACTGGCTCCTCGAGGGCCTCGTCGGATCTCTGCACTGGACAAGAGTCGTAGCAACGGGCACAGGCCAGGCAGGTGGTCCGGATCGCCCGCATCTCCTCGATGGCTCCATAGGGACAGGCCTGGCTGCAGAGGCCGCAGTCCAGCTCCCGGTGCGGGGTGATCGAGACGCTCTTCCAGGCATATCGCGAAAAGACCGAGAGCAGGGCGCCGTACGGGCAGAGATAGCGGCAATAGGGTCGACCGACAAAGACCCCCAGCAGCAGGAGACCGCCCCCCAGGAGAAACATGTGGAACGGTCCGGTGAAGCGGAAGAAACCCACGAAGGGGTCGAAGCGGCAGATGATGAAATCGCGGCTGGCGGCCGGCAGTACCGCAAACCCGATGGCGGCCACCAGATAGACCCACTTGATCCCCCGGAGCCAGAAGTCGAGCCTGGCCGGAACCTCGATGGGCTTGAGCAACACCATCTCCTGGATCGAGCCCAGGGCGCAGACACCGCTGCAGAACACCCGGCCGAAGAAGAGCGCCGCCACCAGCGGCAGCACGAAGATGCCGATGACGAAGTAGGGAATGGCATGGGCCGGATCGACGATGGCAGTGGTGACGTTCTGGATCGAGCCGATGGGACAGATGCAGCCTTCACGGATGAATCCGAAGTAGGCCAGACAGACCACCGCCAGCGCCAGCACCCACTTACGACTTCTTCTCTTCAGCACCAGCCAGGCCGCCAGACCGAGGGCACCGGCCAACAGGCCCAGATCCAGGAGCTGTCGCGCCTTGCTGGTGGGTAGCGGCCGCTGCACCTCGGGGGTTTGATAGCCCTCACCGATGTTCTCCTCGGTGGGCGCCACATCCACCGGCCGGCTGTAGTCCACCTGGGCCCAACCGGGTGCCCCCATCCACGACAGAATCAGGGCCAGTCCGATCGCGCTGCCGGCCAGAGACCGCAGGATCCGTCGGGGCCGGGAACCGGTCTGCCGGTGAGATCGCTGCATCCGGCTGCCCTCAGGTAGTCGGACGGAGCTCGTAGGCATCGTCGGGGCAGGCGATGGAGATCGAGCAGCGATTGCAGGCTAGGCAGGTATCGTGGCGGACTTCGAGCTTGATGGAGCCCAGGCCCGCCGGCTCCTTGCAGCCCATCACACAGAGACCGCAACCGTTGCAGAGGCTCTCGTCGATGGTGTACTCGTAGTAGTTGTTGGCGGGGTCCTCGGGATCGATCCAGCCGATGGGCTGCCGATCGATGGCATCCCGGGGGCAGAGCTTCTTGCTGGGCAATCCTTCCGGACCGATGGCGCTGTGGATGTCGAAATAGGCCGGACAGATGTAGCAGCGTCCGCAATCGGCGAAGTCATTCACCGCGCGCACCGCCGAGAGCGGTAGAACGCACTCGGAGGCGCAGCTCTGACAGGCTTCGACACCTACCGCTCCCAGCCGACTGTTGACGCACTTGCTGGTATCGATGTGCCAGGCGTCACTGCCATGGGCCTTGACCGCGAGAAACGCGCTGACGCCGCCCAGACCGGCCAGCGCCGCCCCCCTGGCGGCCAGCCCGAAGACATCGCGGCGAGAGAGGTCGTCGCTCATCAGAGAGCTCCCTCCCGCGGCTCGAAGATGGCCAGAATCCTGTCGACGGGATCCACCACCCCGATGGCACCCGCTTCGGTCACCGCCAGATCCATGTTCTTGCAGGCCGGATCGAACTGATCCCCTTCGGCAACCACCGCCACCAGCTCGCCCTGCGGGTCGTAGATCTTCACCCGGGGTCCCGCCTTTTCGCTGACGACAATCTGCCCGTCAGCCCCCAACGCCAGGTTGGTGGGGTTACAGCAGCCCGGGAAGCCGGCCGGATCATGCTGGCCAAAGCGGCCGAAGAAGCCCAGCGATTCCCCATCGGCTCGGTAGCGCTCGACGCGATGCATCCCGGGGTTGGCCACCACCACCGTGCCATCCAGGTCGATGGCGAAATCGAGCACTCCGTTCGGAATGTGAAACCCACCCTTCCGATGCCGATCGCCGATGTGATTCAGCAGCGAACGATCCGGGTCGAAACGGTGAATCCAGCGGCTGCGGGCGTCGGCCACGAAGACACCCTGTTCAGCGATGGCCAGCTCGGTGACCAGGCCGAAATGCTGGTCGTCGGACCAGGTCTCCTGCAGGACTCCATCGGCAGTGAAGATTTCGATCAGTCCCTGCTCGCCGGCCCAGATTCGGCCGTCCGGGGCCACCGACACCGACCACGCCGGCCGGGCTGTGGACCATCGATGGAGCAGCGCGCCGGCGGAGTCGAAGGCCAGGATCTCCTGATCCCCCGCCAGATACCAGTGCCCATCGGTCGACCAGGCCACCGCCCTGGCGGTCTCGCGCAGCTTCGCTGCCGGCTGTCCTCTCGCCAGGACCCCGGTTTGTCGATACTCCACTAGACTCGCTCCGGCGCTCATTTCAACCACTGCTCTTGACATCCAGACAGACCATCTGTCGCATGTCCCGCAGCACCAACTTGCCGTCCGACAACGCCATCGGTCCCCAGACATCGTGACCACCGAGGATCTGGGCCTTGGCGAGCTCCCGGTACTCGTCGGTCGTCGCCTCCACCAGACGCAGCATGCCGGTCTTGCCCTCCAGGACGAAGAACATGCCGTCCGCCAGGAGGTAGCTCCCCTGCTCGAAAGAGGCCTTGCCGTCGCTGGTCCAGACCACCTCACCCTGCTCGGTCAGACAGGTGAACAGTCCCCGCTTGTGACGACCGACGCCGAAGAAATGTCCGTCGTGGACGATGGGCGTATGGATCTCGGAATTCCAGATATCCGGCGTCACCGCCACAGCGGTCTCGACAGCCATGGCTTGACCATCAGCCTCCACCGCCAGGATCGCCCCACCGGCATCGTAGCCGGCGGTGATGAACACCCGGTCTCCTGCCAACGGCAGAGGGGATGGCGCCACGGCCACGTTGAATTTGAAGGGCTGATGCCAGAGCAGCCGACCGTCATCGGCCGCCACCCCGACTGTGCCGTAGAGATTGTTGTAGAGGTACTGCTCGGTGCCCGCCAGCGTAGCCGGCATCAGGGACGCGTGGGACATGGGCCACCCTTCGGGATTGGGTGTGCGCCAGATCTCTTCGCCGCTGGTCTTGTCCAGTGCTACGACCAGGGCCGCCCCGCCCGGAGCGATGATCAGTCGATCATCATCGAGCAGGGGGCACTGGCCGTTGTACCAAGGAGGAATCTTCGCCTGGTACTCCTGCACCAGGTTCTTGCGCCAGATCTCTTCGCCGCTGGCAGCGTCGAGGGCGTGCAGGACGATCTTGGGGTCGAGGGCGTAGACCACCTTGCCATCGACTGCCGGAACGGTTCGGGTGATGCCATGATTGGGTCGAATCCTGCGCGGCTCCCGGAACGTCCAGAGCTCGGAGCCGTCCGTCAGCGATACCGCGCGCACCTGCCATTCAGAGGCGGATTCGTCGTAGTCGTTGAAGTAGACCGTACCGTCGAAAATGGCCGCTGCCGAGTATCCCTGCCCGACCTCCAGTCGCCAAAGCTCCTTGGGCCCTCCCTCCGGCCAGGAGCGCAGCAGACCGGTTTCCGGAGAAATGTTGTCTCGATGGATGCCCCGGAACTGGGGCCAGTTCTCAGCCTGCAGGGTCGAGGCGGGCAAAAGCACCCCGAGCAGGGCTGCCATGCAACCGAAAATCTTCATATAGCCATACTGTGGAATCCGGCCACCTGACGGAATACCCGTTCGGGTAGCCCGTCGTCCCGTCATGCCGGGTAGTGGCCAAACCTGGGCTCTTCGATACCGTACAATCCCTGTGGAGTGGGACCTCCCGGCTCCCTCGGGAAATTGGCGCCCACGCCGTCCGGAAATCGTTCACCCCGTATGCAAGGGAGTCACCGTTATGGCAAGTCAAGGTTCGACCCGTATCGGCATCATGACCTGGGTTCTGGTGCTTTCACTGAGCGGCCTCTCGGCGGAAGAGTTCAAGACCAACAGTCACGGGCTCGATCGTCGCAACATGGATCTCTCAGCCGATCCCTGTGAGGACTTCTACCAGTTCGCCAACGGCCGTTGGTTCGAGCGCAACCCCATCCCCGAGGAAGAGAGCCTCTGGAGCACCTTCAGCGAGATGCGCGAGCGCAACTACACGATGCTGCGTGAGATCCTCACCGAAGCTGCGGAATCCGACGCCGAGAAGGGCTCCAACAAGCGCAAGGCCGGGGATTTCTGGCAGACGGCCATGGACACCGAGAAGCTCGAGAAGGACCGGAGTCGGCCGATCCAGGCCGATCTGGAGCGCATCGCCGCCATCTCCGACCTGGCTGGGCTGCAGAGCTTCATCGACGACTTTCACGTCGAAGGCACCACCCTGCTCTTCAATCCGGGCTTCTTCCAGGATCTCAAGAACAGCGAGCAATACATCGTCTACGCCACCCAGGGTGGTCTCGGGTTGCCCGACAGGGACTACTACACCCGTGAGGACGAGGAATCGGCCGAGCTCCGCCAGAAGTACGTCGATCACGTGGCAACGATTCTGGGGCTCCTGGGTGACAGCGAGGAGTCGGCCAGAGCGGCGGCCGAGGCCATTCTCGCCCTCGAGACCCGTCTGGCGGAAGCCTCGTTGACCAGGGTCGAGATGCGCGATCCGGCCAATTACTACAACATCAGTACCGTCAAGGACGCCGATGCCGCCACCCCCAACTTCTCCTGGAGCGGCTACTTCCAGGCGCTGGGACTGGGCGATGTGGAGACCTTCTCCTACGCCCACCCCAAGTTTTTCGCCGAGATGAACAAGGCCATGGCAGACGTTCCGCTGGAGACCTGGAAGAGCTACCTACGCTGGAACGTGGTCAATTACTTCTCAGCCTATCTCTCCGACGACTTCGTCGAGCAGGATTTCGATTTCTATCGTCGAACGTTGCGCGGCACCGAAGAGATGAAGCAGCGCTGGAAGCGGTCGGTCGATCAGGTCAGCTCCAGCATGGGTGAGGCCCTCGGCCAGGTGTACGTCGAACGGGCGTTTCCTCCGGAGACAAAGACCCGGGCCGACGCCATGATCGAGGACCTGCGGGCAGCGGTGGAGATGCGTATTTCCGCTCTCGAGTGGATGAGCGACGAGACCAAAGCCAAGGCGCTGCAGAAGCTCGAAGCGTTCAACTCCAAGATCGGCTACCCTGATGAGTGGCGCGACTACTCGTCTCTCGAGATCGGGCGCCAGAGTTATCTGGCCAATATCCGGGCTGCCAACGCCTTCGAGATGCGGCGCAACGTCGACAAGATCGGCGAGCCCATCGATCGCAACGAGTGGGGCATGCCACCCCAGACCGTCAATGCCTACTACAGTCCGGTGATGAACGAGATCGTCTTTCCCGCCGCCATCATGCAGCCGCCGTACTTCGACGGCGAGATGGATAATGCGGTCAACTACGGCGCTATGGGTGCCGTTATCGGACACGAGTTCATGCACGGATTCGATGATCAGGGCAGCAAGTTCGACGCCCAGGGCAACATGGAGAGCTGGTGGACCGACGAGGATCGGGAGCGATTCGAGGCCCGCACCCGTCACCTGGTAGATCAGTATTCAGCTTACGTGGCAGTGGATGATCTGCATGTCAATGGAGAGCTGACCCTGGGTGAGAACATCGGTGACCTGGCCGGTCTGACCATGGCCTACCACGCCCTGCAGAGGGCGCTGGAGTCGAACAACCCGGGAGAGATCGACGGCTTCACACCCGAGCAGCGATTCTTCCTCTCCTGGGCCCAGGCGTGGCGTCGCAACTATCGTCCCGAGCAGCTGAAGCTGCAGGTCAACACCGACACCCACTCCCCGGGTGTCTTTCGTACCATCGGACCGCTGTCCAACATGCCCGAGTTCGCCGCGGCCTTCGAGTGCAAGGAAGGCGACGCCATGGTGCTGGCTGACGATCAGCGAGCGGTGATCTGGTAGAGATCCGGGAGGATCAACGATGAGAGTTGCCAACCGAGTCCTTCTGGGATTGGCTGTCGTGCTGACGGCGATCCCACCCGTCGGAGCTCAGAGCCTCGACGCCTTCACGGCGGCCAATCTCAGAGATGCTTGTGACAATCTGGTCATGGCCGTTCGGGGAATCAATCCCATCTCCCAGGACGATCCCGGTGCCATGCTCTGCCTGGGCTTTATCGCCGGTTGGACGCAGGCGATGGAACGGCACCCCGAGAAGAGCTTCTGCCTGCCCTCCGTCGAAGAGAGTCTGCCAGGCGATCTAGCCGATCTCGTCGTCAGTTATGTCGACGGGCATCCGGATCGGAGCGATGCACCGGCTCACGAGGTGCTGATCGAGTCCTTCGAGGGCGCCTTCCCATGCGACGACCAGGAGAACGCTGAATCGGCGGAGGGCGGCCAACCGTGAGGCGCCCCTCGTGGATCTCAGCTCTTTGCCTGCTCTCTGTGGTGATCGCCTGTTCGCCAGCTCCGGTCACCACTTCCCGCGAGGACTCCTCGAAAGAGACCTCGACCGGCCTCACCGGCCCCTACCTGGGGCAGCCCCTGCCGCAGGGCGAGCCGTTGATCTTCGCTCCAGGCCTGGTCTCGACAGGTATGGCTGAACGCGACTTCGCCATGACTCCCGCAGGCGACGAGATCTACTACACCAGCGTCCTGGGAGCCAGCTTCGAGTTCAGCGCCATCGTGGTGACCCGACGAGAGGAGGGCGGCTGGACCGTCCCGGAAGTGGCCTCCTTCTCGGGCCGTTTCAAGGATCTGGAGCCGGCCATTTCTGCCGATGGGCAGAGCCTCTACTTCGTCTCCTATCGACCCGACCCAGCAGACCCGGAAGGGGGCGACGACGAGGACATCTGGCTGACGCGGAGAATCGATGGCGATTGGAGCGAACCCGAGAATCTGGGTCCGCCGGTCAATACTGCCGCCCCCGAGTTCTTTCCTTCGGTCACCCGCGACGGCAGCCTCTACTTCACCCGGCGAGGTGAGGATCGAGCAGAGGCCATCTACCGGTCTCGGTGGGTCGACGGCACCTTCCTGGAGGCGGAGCGCCTGCCTGAAGAGGTCAACGCCGCCCCCACCCAGTTCAACGCCTTCATCGATCCCGACGAGCGCTTCCTCATCGTCTGCTCGTGGGGGCGGGAGGACAGTCTGGGCGGCGTCGACTACTACATCGTCTATCGCGACGAGACCGACTCCTGGACCGGCCCGATCAATCTTGGCGACAAGATCAACACCGCCGAAGGCCAGGAATGGTCGCCCTACGTATCGCCCGACGGAAAGTACTTTTTCTTTATGTCGTCGCGAGCTACCATACAAGCCCACTTGGCGAGACAGCCCATGCTGTATTCCGATCTCCAACGGCTCCATCGAGAACCCATGAACGGCAACTCGGACATCTGGTGGGTGGACGCCGCCTTTCTCGAGAACCTGCGACCCATCGAGGTCGAAGACGACTGAAGGCCTTGCGGTATCCCGTACTCCTCATGCCTTGGCCACCCCGCAGCACCGAGCTGCGGCGAATCGAGTGGTCGGACTATGTCCAGGACCCCTCGGTCGGCCTGCTGGTCGACCCGGCGACCGGCGAGCCCTACGAGCAGGTCATCTCCGTCCTGTTGCGGATCCTCGATTTGCCACCCAGTCTGGGTCTGGAGGATCGAGAGGTGGGTGATCTGGTGGAGATTCCTCTCATCGATTATCTGACCGCCGAGAGCCAACGGGTCGATCTGGGACGGATCCCCTGGGCCGAGCTCATCGAGTACAAAGTCGAGAATCAGCCGCCGCCTCTGGAGATCCAGAACCCCAAGCCTCAGCTACCCGGCAACTTCGAGCAGATCAAGAGCTTCCTGTTCGAGGTCCTGCGGGACGGTCCGGTCTCGGAGCTCGAGGTCATCGGTCGCGCGGCAGACAGTGGTATCGCGCCGTCGTCTCTGCGCGAGGTCAAGGATCGGCTGCGCATCGCCTCGGTCAGGGACCAGGACTCCGAATACCCGCGCACTCTCTGGCGGCTCCGCATGTCCCAGGCCTACAAGCTACAGAAGAAGAGAGCGCCCGACGTTCGGAGATAGAGCCTTGCCAGAGCGCCACGACATCGCCCGGAACTGGCTTCCCCGCTACACCGGAATGCCCATCGAGGAGTTCGGAGACTACATCCTGCTGACCAACTTTCAGGACTATGTCGACCGCTTCGCCCAGCGCTTCCGCTGCAAGGTCTATGGCATGGAGAAACCCATGCGAGCCGCCACCAACAGTGATGGTCTGACGATCATCAACTTCGGTATCGGCTCCGCCAACGCCGCCACCATCATGGACCTGCTGAGCGCTCGCTCCCCGAAAGGGGTGTTGTTTCTCGGCAAATGCGGCGGTCTTAAAAAGTCAACCGACCTGGGACACTTCATTCTGCCCATCGCCGCGATTCGCGGCGAGGGCACCAGTGACGACTACTTCCCCCCAGAGGTGCCGGCCCTACCCTCCTTCAAGCTGCACAAATTCGTCTCCGAAAAGATCGTCTCCGAAGGACACGAATACCGCACAGGGGTGGTGTACACCACCAATCGGCGGCTCTGGGAGCACGACAAGGAGTTTCTCGAGAGACTCCGTCGCAACACCTGCATCGCCATCGACATGGAGACAGCAACACTCTTCATCGTTGGCCACTTCAACGATATCTCCCGCGGAGCCCTGCTCCTGGTCTCCGATGTTCCGATCACGCCGGAAGGCGTCAAGACCGAGGAGTCGGATGCCCAGGTCACCGAGAACTGGTCGGACATCCACCTGCAGATCGGTATCGACGCCATGACCGAGATCGGCGAGAGCGGCGAAGCGATCCGGCACTTTCGCTACTGATTGCGCGCTAGGTCAGACCCAGGTAGTGGCGCACGGCCGAGCGGATGACATCGCTGATGCTGCGCTCTTCCTCGAAGGCGCGGCTGCGCACCGCGGTGCGCTCCACCTCGTCGAGGTAGGTGCTGACCCGGGTCAGACCACCCGGTGTGACGGTGGTCAAACCTCCCCTGGGCCCACGCATCGGGCCGGCGGCCCCGGGAGGCCGCTCGCTCCCCGGCTTGCCGTCGGTCAATGCGGTTGACCCTCCAATGCCTCCACCACCAGATCCTGTGGCTGCCAACCTCGTTGTCGCCCGAGGATCGCCAGCACTCCGAAGGTCTGCCCGAAGCTGAAGTTGCACTCGCGGACCATCTTGATGGCCTCGGCAGCCGAGATATGACCACGTCGGAGCGCGGTCGTCACCACCTCCATGGTGAACTCCTCGGGATAGTCGGAGATCAGCCGGCGAATCAACTTGGCCCTACCGGTGCTCTGCTCCAGCTGCTGAACCAGCGACTCCAAAGGCAGATTCGGTTCACTCACAGGGTAGCCCTCCTGGACCGCATGAACTCGGATGGTTGTGAGGTCGGATAGTGGGACGACTTGGGAATCGGCACGCCGGAATCCAGCGCCTCCCTCATGCAACGCGCTCGCTCCTCCAGACTGCGCTTGTGCTCGGCTGAATCGCCCGCCAGGCCCCTACGGTTCTCAGAATGCGGCGGGCTCGAACCGAATCGACGTCGATAGAGGGCGGTCAGCTCGTCGATCTCCTCGCCCGTGGTCCAGCCCTCCGACTTCAGGACCAGGGCACGCCAGAAGCCCACCGACCACTTGCCGTCCAGCGGATCCCACCGGGACAGCAGCTCCTGGATCAGGGTGGCCAGGACCGCCGATCGCATGGGAGTCTCCTCCTGGAGCGTTTTCAGGACGAATGCCGCGCGACCCCGTCGCCAAGCCACCGCCAATTCCTGACCTTGACGACGAAGCTCCGACTCAACCTTCAGGATTCCCTCCAACACCGTGCCTCCTTCCCGCATGGTCGTCACCGTCTGCTCCTGTGGCCGATCGGTGATTCAGGTTTCATTAATACGCCTATAGTACTATAAATTAATCGGGACATCAAGCTATAGTACTATGACCCTATCGCAGATACCTGCTACCCGATGGAGTCGAGACCCTGGCCGATGTAAGCTCGGTTTCCATCGATGTTCACCGCCGATACCCATCGAGCCCAGCGGATTTCGCGGCTCTTGCAGGCCGCGCAGGGCAGAGGCCTGGACCGGGGCGCCCTGCTTCGCCGGATCGAGGTCACGGAAGATCAGATTCGCGACCCGGACAGCAGGGTGCCGGGAGAGAAGACCATCCGACTCTGGCGTCTGATCCAGAATCGGTTGGATGATCCGGATCTCGGGCTGGAGGTGGGGGCCACCTTCTCCATTCGCGAAGCCGGGGTCGTGGGATACGCCACCCTGCACAGTGAGACCCTTCTGGGGGCTCTCAACCGCATCGTACGCTTCGCCAAGCTGCTCAATCAGCGAGCGGAGCTGGCTCTTCTGGATCTGGGCGATCGCTGGCGTCTGGAAGCGCTCCATCAACCCCTGATGCCGGGTTTTCGCCAACCCATCGATGAGGGCATCGCGGGCCTGATGACCTGTTTCTCGGAGATCGTGGGTCGCCCGGTCGTCTCGCCCGGTCTGTATTTCAACTACCCTAGCCCTGCGAACACCACAATGCACCGGCAGCTGCTGGGTAATGCGCTTCATTTCGATGCGTCGAACGCCGCCATCGATCTGTGGGATCGGGATGTGAAGGCCGAGACCATCGCCGCCGACGCCGGCTTGACCGGCTACCTGGACCAGTTGGCGGATATCCGCATGCAGGAATTGCCGGAGATCGAGACCTACTCCGATCGCCTGCGTCAGATCGTCTGGCCTCATCTGAGCGAAGGTCTTCCCAGCATGCAGGAGATCGCCTCCGAGATGGCGATGAGCAGTCGTAGTCTGCAACGACGCCTACGCGAAGAGGACACCTCGTTTGCCGAGGTCGTCGACGGTCTCCGTCGGGAGAAGGCCCGGTTGTTGCTGCGGGATCCGAACCTGGCGGTCTACGAGGTGGGCTATCTACTCGGCTACTCGGACCCCAGCACCTTTCATCGGGCCTTCCGCCGCTGGGAAGGAACCTCGCCCAGTCGCTTCAGGGCGCAGCAGATCAGTTCACCCGGTTGAACAACATCAGCCAGGGATGTCGTGGACGACTGCCGTCCATGGCAAAGGATTCGGCGTGGGTACGGGCCGCTTCGAGACACGAGAAGACCGCCACCGGCACCGGCTCTGCCAGCCCCTCTTCCGCCAGATTGCGATACTCCCCGGTCCCCAGATCGTGCTCTTCGATTTCGAGCCACAGCTTGTAGAGCTTCAAGTCGCGCCCCTCCCTGTCAAGAGTGATTCTTGGGCGGACCTTGCTGCTTTTCCATGAATGTCGCCGTCTCTTCGAGACTCCACCGCCGCCCGGTCTTGGCCTCCAGCAACCCAGCCTGGAACTCGATGCCGCTGATCGACTCTCGCCGCTGCGGTAGCTCGGTTCCTGTCTCCGCCTCCAGCGCCCGGTGGTCCTCGTCTCGATTCCACCGCGCCTTGACGATGCTCATGTGACGACCCTCCGGGCAACCCACGACGAACTTGAATAGTGGCAGCTCACAGACAATGTCCATCCACGGCTTGAACTCATGGGAGTGACCGCAGGCGCAGTCGAATGAGAGGCCGTAGAAGAGTGAAAAGTTGTAATGACCACTCGGTCGGCCCTGGGCGATCAGCCGACCGAACTCTTTTGGGTTCAAATGTTGCATACCGCGATTCCTCCTGGATGAGCTCTGGTGGACGGCTCTTGCAGGGTGCCGCCCGGCACCAGGTAAATCTAGGAGGAGAGCAGGACAGACACAGTGGTCCGTCGCGCCAGGATCAGGACCTCTGGCGCCATTCGACAGATCGGCGAGAGCTCAGTCGAGGAGCTCGTGTATCCGCTCGACAGCCTGGGGTCGAGATTCGAGGCTCGTCGCCTTGCCCTGGAAGAACTGCCCTGCCCCACCGCCACGTCCGTCCAGGATCTCCGCCACCGTTCGACCGGTCGCCTGCAGATCGATGTCGGCGCCTGTCTCTCCCTTGACCACCGCGAAGAGGACGCCGGCATCGTCGGTGGCGGTGAGAAAGGCCAGGCTCTGCCGGCCCCGTCGAGCGAGCAACTCGGCCAGCGGGCGAAGGACCCCCGCCTCGGCCTCCTCGAGATGCACATCCACCAAGCGTTCGGCCTTGGCGTCCAGGGCCTCGAACAGCGCCTCGGCCAGCCGCTTCTCGAGCCGTCGTCGATCTCGCTTGGATCGCTTGAGCAGATCCAACCTCATTCTCAGACCAGCCACCAAGTCGTCATCACCGGTATCCAGCAAGGTCCGGAGCTCGGTCATGGTCGCTTCATCCCAGGCCAACCGCGTCCTCACCCGTTTGCCGGCCACCCAGAAGAGCCGACAACCGCCCCGCAGCGGCTCGTGCCCCACCACCTTCAGGGTCTCGACCTCGGCGGTCGAGGCCAGGTGGGTTCCACCGCAGGTGTTGACATCGAATCCCTCGATATCCACCAGACGGACATCCCCCCGGTGGTCCGCAGGTAGACCGCGACTGCGTACGTCGAGAGAGCTGAGCTCTTCGGCCTCGACCCGGTAAGAGCGGATAGGGCGGGCCTCGGCGATGATCCGCGACACGGCGTCCTCGAGTGCCTCGATGTCCTGGGACCGCGGAGGACCGCAGTCGAGCTCGATGTCGCTGACCCGCGGGCCGATGTGAAAGGACCGGGTCTGCCAGCCGAACCGGTCCAGGGCGGTGCGGGTCAGGATGTGCTGGGCCGTATGCTGCTGCATGTGATCGAATCGTCGCTGCCAGTCCAGGGTGAGGACGGCCCGGCCCCTCTCGACCTCCGCCTCCAGGATGTGCTGCGGCCCTGCGGCCGACTTCTCCACTCGCAGAATCGGTACCTCGTTGAGCTGGCCGCGGTCCGAGGGCTGGCCACCCCCCTCCGGGTAGAGCAGCGTGTCGTCCAGGGCGACCACCCACTCGTTCGCCCGGCGCTCGACCTGCAGCACCTCCACCGTCAACTCCGTAGCATAGGGATCCCTTTCGAAAGCGAAGATCTTGCTCATGCCCGACATTCTGCCACGCCTCCGAGGCCTTCCCTGGCCCCTCTATACTTGACCGGTGAGCGAGACCCAACACCTTCTCGACTGGACCCCGGCTCGCCTGCGCCGGCAGCTGGACTCCTGGGGCGAGCCGGCCTACCGGACCGAGCAGATCCTCTCCTGGATCTATCAGCGGCAGGTTGCGGATTTCGCCTCGATGAGCGATCTGCCCCGATCGCTTCGAGATCGACTCGGCCAGGAGCTGCGCCTGAGTACCCATCGCCAGCTGGCTCGCTCCCAGGCCCCAGGGGGAACCACCAAATGGCTACTGGCTTGGCAGGACGGCGCCACGACCGAGACGGTGATGATCCCCGCCCCGGCCCCGTCCAACCGCCGCACCGCCTGTCTCAGCACCCAGGTCGGCTGCGATGTGGGCTGCCGGTTCTGTGCTTCGGGGATCGGCGGTTCGCAGCGGAACCTGTCGGTCGGTGAGATTCTCGAGCAGGCACTGGTTATCGACAGCGATCTTCGACGACAGCAGGAGCGCCTAAGCCATGTGGTCTTCATGGGCATGGGTGAGCCGCTGGCCAACTACGAGGCGACGGTCGAAGCGGTCCGCCGTCTCAACGCGCCTTGGGGTTTGGGTCTGGCACAGCGTCGTATCACCCTCAGCACGGTAGGACTCCCCAAACAGATCGAGCGATTGGCCGACGAGGGTCTGCAGATCACCCTGGCCCTGAGCCTGCACGCGCCTTCCGACCCGCTGCGTCGCGAGCTCATCCCCTGGGCCGAGGGCATCCCCTTGACCCGGCTGCTGGACGCCTGTCGTCTCTACCGTCAGAAGACAGGCAGGGAGATCACTTTCGAGTACTGCCTGCTGGACCGGGTGAACGATGGCCTCGATCAGGCGGCCGAGCTGGCCAGGATCGCCCGAGACGTCGGGGCCCACGTCAACCTGTTGGTCTACAACCCTGTGGCGGGTCTGCCCTTCAAACGGCCCAGTCGCAACCGGGCGATCGCCTTTCTGAAGGAGCTTCGACGGCTGGGAGCCGGCGCCCACCTGCGCGAAAGTCGCGGTCTCGAGGCCGACGCCGCCTGCGGACAGCTGCGACGCCGACAGGC
>CAJHZZ010000004.1_pt1 | contig 32463 bp, 31 predicted proteins | sample 9199071 | NCBI WGS metagenome assembly CAJHZZ01 (sample SAMEA7708275, study PRJEB35096) | sediment metagenome | biome: marine neritic benthic zone biome [ENVO:01000025]; feature: sediment [ENVO:00002007]; material: shallow marine sediment [ENVO:03000034] sea grass bed [ENVO_01000059] ...
CCGAGGTGTGGAATGGTTTGTGACACGGGGTGAACCGGTGCCGAGGAATCAGTTCGGGCCTCATCCCTGGTTTTCGGAGACCCGATCGTGACAGAACACCATCGAAGCCTCGAGCGCATGTACCTCGCCGCCCCGATCAATGAGCTCTACAAGCCGACAATCGCCATCTCCGACGGTCTGGCCGTTATCGAGTTCGATGTCAGGGAGCAGTTCTTCCATTCCGCCGGGGCGCTACACGGCTCGGTCTATTTCAAGGCTCTCGACGACTCGGCCTTCTTCGCCGCAGCGTCGATGGATCCGAAGTACTTCGTCCTGACGACCTCTTTCACGATCTCCCTCACCCGTCCGGTAACGGGCGGTCGCCTCCGAGCGGCGGGGCGCCTGACCTCGAGAACGGACAAGGTTCTCGAAGCTGAGTCGGTCCTTTTCAACGGAGATGAGGAGGTGGCCCGCGGCAGCGGCATCTTCGTGCCGAGCAGGATCGAGCTCATCTCGGCGTCGGGTTACGGCTCAGGACCTCGATCCGATACCTGAGGGGCGATCGGCCCGTCATGCGGATGCAGGCAGCCTGTGGGCACCGGGTCCGAGGGCTTGGGTGGCCCTCTGACGGCGCTACATCTCCGAGGGCTGATTCTGGTCGCGGGATTTGAGGGTCCAGGCGCAGCGTGCGAGGACCAGGAGGAGGCTGGTGCCGAGGATGGCCATCGAGGTGATGGCGGCGTAGTCGATCGGCGCGATGAGCCAGGCCAGCGAGTAGCCGAGCCCACCGATGACGATCGCCCAACCACTGAAACGCTGCAGGGACTGGACCCGAGCCGGATCGCAGCTGCTGGCGAGAGGCTCGAGGGTCTTGGGAGCGAGGTTGGCGCAGTAGACCACAATCAGGCCGATGGCGACTTGCACCGCGCGCTGGGAGATTTCGTCCCCGATGAATCCGGTTTTGTCTGCAACGACCACGATCACCGTGAAGGCGAGCATCGCCCCTGCCAAGAGAAGTGCACTTCGTATTCTCATGATCTCTGTTTCTCCTTCTGTGTCGGCTCGCCGCTGGCTGCGTGGGCACTCTCCTGCTGGCCGGCGATGCCAAACACCTGAGCAAATCCGAGGAGTGCGTCCTCGAGCACCGAGAGCTTGATTCGATACACAATGGTTTTGCCATGCCGTTCCGCTTCGACCAGTTCGGCCTCGCGCAGCACTGCGAAGTGGGCGGACATGGTCGGTTTCGAGACCGGGAAATGCTCCGCCAGCTCGCCCGCCAGCATCGGTCGCTGGCGTAGAAGCTCGAGAACCTGGCGTCGGGTCGGATCGGCAAGCGCCTTGAAGATCTTGTTCACATTTCTATTATTAGCTAATCGTCTAAATGATGTCAAGTCCCGGCTCGTCGAGTGAGCTCGACACTCGATTCCGGGCTCCAGTGCGCCGGATTCAGTCTGACCTTTAAGGCACCAGAGCGACGATCCGCAGGGCTCCACCACTCCCCCCCGCGATCTTCATCGGCAGGGCGATGACATGGAAGCCCTGGTGGGGCAGCGCTACTTTCCACATCGGGTCACCTCTCAGGTGTCAGGTGTCTTGCTAGGACCTCTGGTCAGAGTCGGGATCGCCGCTCCAGCGGCGACCGATGGGATAGCCGCCCGGCTCACCGACAAAGGGCAGACCCAGAAGGCTTATCAGGCCCCGGGCGTCGGTCTTCTGGAGATGGGCCACACCGATCTCCATGTCCAGATGGCCCGCCTGCGGCTGCGCCTTGTAGGTGCCGAAGAAGCGGTCCCACCAGGGCAGATTGAAGGCGAAATTGCTGTTGCTCTCATCGATCTCCACCGAGTGATGAACACGGTGCATATCGGGGGTCACTACGATCCATCGCAGCCAGCGGTCCAATCCTCCTGGGATGCGGACGTTTCCGTGGTTGAAGATGGAGGTGGCGTTGAGCACCACGGCAAAGAGAAAGACCGCCTCCGGCGGCGGCCCCAGGGTGACCACCACCGTGAACTTGATGAGGATCGACAGCACGATCTCGAGAGGATGGAATCGAATCCCGGTGGTCAGATCGAAGTCCTGATCGGAGTGGTGCACCATGTGGAGGCGCCAGAGGACCGGGACCGCGTGGAACATCACATGCTGCAGATAGATGGCCAGATCCAACAACACGATGGACACCACGAATGACAGGGCGAAGGGGATATCGAAGCGGTTGAAGAGACCCCAGCCCTCACGCTGGGCCATCACCGCCAGGGCCACCGCAGCCGCCGGGAACAGAACCCGCACGAGTAGCGAACCGATGACCAGGATGCCCAGATTCGCGAACCACCGCCTACCTCGGCCCTGAGAGAGCTCACGCCGGGCGGCGACCAGCTCCCATAGCGCCATCACCGCGAAGACTCCCAGAAAGGTGCCGAACCTGAGGGCAGGTTCGTGCGCGAAGATCCACTCGCTCATGATTCAGACTCCTGCCTATCCTACTCTCACCCGGTGAGCTGTCGCCCCCTGGCCAGACAGGGCGAAGCCTCCACTACGGCCCGGGCCCTGGCAGTATGATGTCGATCCAAAGATGCCAAGCCATCACGGTTCCGCTTTTGATGGAGGAGAACTGACATGACTCTCTCACGACGCCGATTCCTGGAGCTGACCGCAGCAGCCTCGGTCGCCTCGACGATCCCGAAAAGGGTCTCCGGAGCAACAGCAGCGAGCGATTCACCGGTGATCGTCTCCTCGCGGAACGGGCTCCCAGGGGTCGAGCTGGCCTATCGATTGCTGACAGAGGAAGGTGCCGATCCGCTGGACGCGGCCATCGAGGCCGCCAAGATTCAGGAGTTGGACCCGAGTGATTCCTCTGTCGGTCTGGGTGGCCTCCCCAACGAAGAGGGAGTGGTGCAGTTGGACGCCTCCTGTATGCACGGGGCCACCCGGCGCGCCGGTGCGGTGGCCGCCCTGGAAGGGATCGCCACACCCTCCCTGGTGGCCAAGGCGGTGATGGAACGGACCGACCACGTCCTGCTAGTGGGAGAGGGTGCCAAGCGCTTCGCGCTGGACCTCGGCTTCGAGGAACAGGAGCTGCTGACCGAGGAGAGCCGGCAGAAATGGCTCCGTTGGAGAGCCAACCGTGGACTGAATGACAGCTGGCTCTCCCTCGAGGAGAACGATCCCGAGGGCACCCACGGCACCATCAACGTCTGCGCCCTGGGCGCCAACGGCGACCTCGGAAGCGTCACTACCACCAGCGGTCTCTCCTGGAAGGTCCCGGGTCGCGCCGGCGACAGTCCCATCGTCGGTGCCGGTCAGTACTGCGACAACCGCATCGGTGCAGCGGGTTCCACCGGCCGCGGCGAGGCCAATATCAAGGTCTGTGGAGCCTTTCTGGTGGTCGAGTCCATGCGACGCGGGGTCTCACCTAGCGAGGCCTGTCTCGAAGCTTTGGAGCGCGCCGTCGAACTGACCGAAGACCGCCTCCTCGATCCCAACGGCCGACCCCGATTCGGTCTCTCCTTCTACGCCGTCTCCAAGGCGGGCGCATATGGCAGCGCCACGATGTACGAACCGACCGAGGAGCAAAAGACGCACAATGGCGGCACCTTCGCTGTGGCCGACCGGGACGGGGCGAGACTTGAGTCGATGGCCTACCTGTTCAAGGCGGCGGAGAGGCCATAGCTCGGCGATTCGACAACAATCGTCGACATCGAGCTCGGACTCAGCTGCCCACCAGCGAAAGTCGAAACGCCGCCATCTCTTCGCTGTTGCGGACCAGCAGGAGATCGCGGACCAACACGGGATGGTTCCAGGTCTTGCCTGCGATGGCCTGGAGGCGCGCCAGCTCCGAGAATCTGTCCGGGGTCGCCGACACCAGCGCCAGCTCGCCCTTCTCCGAGATCACCAACAACAGATCCTGATCCGCCAACAGGACCATCTGGCCACTGCCGTAGCGCCCACCCTTCCAATTGCGCTCGCCGTTTTCGATGTCGATGCTGGCCAGAATGTTGCCGTCGAAACCGTAGGCGTGCCCCTGGTGGACGACGAAGTCGCTGAAGTAGGGCTTCAGTCGATGGGTGGTCCAGCGCTCTTCGGTGGCCCAGCCCGTCGAGCCGCCGGCCACGCTCACACGCCGGAGTCCAGTGGTGTTGCCCTGACTGAGCAGGAGATCTCCACCCTGGACCACGGCGGGCTGCACGATGCGGGTACCGCCACCCTTCCACTCGTGGAGCCAGAGCTGCGCGCCGTCGGCGGGCGCGACGCTCAGGATGTGGTCCTGGCTCATCAACACCACCTGCGGTACTCCCTCGAGGGTCAGCAGATGGGGCGAGCTGTAGCTGTTTCCCCCACTGGGCCCGACCCAGCGGGGCTCGCCGGTTTCGAGATCGTAGGCGGCGAGAACGCCCTCGAGAGCAGTGATGACCAGGTCATCGGTAGCCACCGGAGAGCCGGAGAACCCCCAGATGGGAACCTCGGCCTGCAGATCGGCGGCGGCATTTCGGGTCCATACGAGACTGCCATCGCCAGCGTCGAGGGCATTGAGAATCCCGGTTGCACCGGAGGTGTACACCCGTCCGGCGCTTAGGGTCGGTGTGGATCGGGGACCGGCACCGGCGTTGGACTCCCAGAACCGCGTAGCATCCCGGTGCTGCCAGACGGCTTCGCCGGTATCGACGTCGTAACACCCCACCACTTCGAAGTCGCCCCGCTGCTCCTGGGTGTAGAAGACATCACCGTGGACAGCGAACGAGGACCAACCCGGACCGATCGGTCGACGCCACTTCTCCACCGGCGGCGAGGCTGCCCAGTCGGTCTCGATGCGGACGCCTCGAATCACCCCGTCCCGGTTGGCGCCGCGGAAGCCGGGCCACTCTGCCACCGAACCTTCGACTCTCGCCCGCGCACCCGACACCTCAGCCTCCTCGACGTACGCCGCCAGGAGACGCTCTTCGGCCGTGGGCGACCATCGCCAGGCGAAATCCGAATTCCCGTCGTTGGTGATTCCGCCGGTGCGCAGCTGAGTCCAGCCGAAGCTGACAACCATGAAGGCGCCGATCATGGTCCACCACCTGGCGGCGCCGGTGATGTTGCGAGTCGCGGCGGCCCAGACGACCAGCGCCAAGCAGTAGATGGGCACTCCGACAATGGGAAACATGAGACCCATTCCCGCCGTGTCGATGGAATCGTGCAGGAAGGGTCGGGTGGCGAAGACTGCGAGCGCCATCAAGGCGAGACCTCCCAGCCTCTCGGCCCAGGCGGCCCGGCTGAAGAAGAGCCACCAGAGGATGATGAGCAGACCGCAGACCAGGGCCCCCAGCATTCCGAAGACCGCCTGGTTCGGCAGGACCAATGGCACCAGGAACTTGGACACGATCAGCACTATCGCCAGGACGAAGCCCGGCCAAAGGCGAAGAGTCCTGTTCTCGGGGGTTCCGATGGTTGACACGGCAGTCATACCCGACTCTCCTGTCAGTTCCTCAATCCGTTCGAATGACCTTGCTGACGACGCCCCATCCTACGCCATCGAGGGGGCCACTGACTGCACGCCGACTGCGACTGGTTCGAGGATCGCGAGTTCGAAGTCTCGGTGCCAGACCGAGGACCCGCTCAGCGGGCCCAGAGATCCCGTTCAATGTAGAAGACAGCGTCATCCTGGACCAAAGGTCGAATGGTGCTCCAGGTCTCCTCCGATGATCTGCCTTTCAGCAGCGGATCCCCCTCGAAGTTCAGCGCGAACCTCCGCATCGCCTCTCCCGGCAGCGTCAGCTCGAAATGGACGTGGGCCGGTGGACCGCCGGTGGCATAGTGGGCCGGCTTGATCGTCTCGATCCGATACCGACCCTCGGCGTCGGTCGACAGCACGCCGCAGAGCCGGGCGTTGCTCTCATCCATGCCGCCTTCCGAGTAGTAGCCCTCGCTATCGGTATGGAAGGCGAGGAGCCTCGCACCGGCTACAGGGACCTGGTCCGACCCCGAAAGCACCCGACCGGTGATGATCAACGGCTCACCCGGCTCTTCTGGCGAAGCGATCTGAATCGCAGAGCTGGTCGGCTCTCTTTCGTGGCATGGTGTCTCTCGCTGAGCCGAGGCGGCAACAGTCAGGCCCGGGCCACACGCCAGGACCAAGGCGAGAATCTTAAATCTGGGCATACTAGATCTACGTAGATCGAGTCCCGAGGGTTCGATTCTCGGACTCGACCTGCCGTACAAGGACAGCCGCCAGCCGACCGCATCCAGGTGCCGTTGTACAATCGGCTGGCGGTCGCACTCCGTTGAGGATCCCAGCTCATGACTCGCCACACCGTCGTCGCCCTGTTCTGTTGCCTGCTCTCTGCCGCCACTCTCCTGGCAGATGAGATGGAGGTTCTGCGCAGCCGCTATCTTCAGGCCCGACCCGGAAGCGTGCGAGCCGTGACCGAGCCAGGGGCCAAGCTTCCCCTGCGACTCTTCGACGACGTGCAGCTGGAGGCGACGCTCGATCACGTGGAGAGCGATGCCCTCAATGGCTTTGTCTGGCGTGGGCACATCGCCGAGATCCCCGGCAGCTGGGTAGTGCTCGTCGAGAGTAATGGGTGTCTGTCGGGAACCATTGCCGGTCCCGACTCGCTCTACCGCATTCGGTGTCTGGGAACCGGAATGCACGCTATCGACGAGGTGGCGATCTTCGAACCCACCCTGGATGATGCCGAGGTCCCGTCGTGGTTCGCAAGCTCGGCATTCGAGGTCGCGCAAGACAGCAGCGCCCTCGAAGAGGACGAGATCGTCGAAATGGATCTGATGGTGGTCTTCACCCGCCAGGCGGCCAGGCAGCTGGTCAGGGAGTTCGACACCGGCGAAACCAACGCCAAGAGGGCGATGAAATCCGAGATCAAGCTGGCCGTCGCCATCACCAATGCGATTCTGCAGAACAGCGGTGTCAACATCCGCTTCCGTCTGGTCAAGGCTCGGCCCGTCAGGTACGAGACCAAGGGCATCAGCAGTCTGGACCTGAACGCCCTGGCCGGCACCTCCGACGGGGATATCGATCAGATCCATGGCTGGCGCGACCGCTTCGGCGCCGATTTCGTCTCCATGATCCTGGAGGAGATGGAGAACGGGGTCGGTGGCCGCGGCTATCAGGTACCTCCCGGCTTCACGGAGACTGAGGAGCTGATGTTCAACGTGGTGCGATGGGATCTCCTGTGGTGGGTAGCTCTGGCCCACGAGCTGGGTCACAACATGGGTCTGGCACACGACAAGGCGAACGATACGACGATTCCGGAATCCAAGTCCTACCGCTATTCCCGCGGCTATCGCGACCCGCAGGGTGGCTTCCGAACGGTGATGGCCTACAAGAAGGGCTGCCAGCGCTGCACCTGGATGCTGCCCCACTTCTCCAACAAGGAGATCACCTGGCAGGGAGCCCCCACCGGCAGCCCAGGGTTCCAGCCAACCTGCGGCGATGGCACCAGCACAGGGCCCAAGTGTGGTCGCAAGACCGGCTCCAACAAGGCCAACTCGGCCCGATCCCTCAACCAGAGTCGAGCCTTCTACGCCGGGGTTCGCGCCTGCCAGAAGTCCTGCAGCGAGTGAAGACCGGTCCTGCGACCGCTCTGATTCTGCTAGCTCTGGTGACCTCCGCGGTCGCCGTCGACTCCTCCTCGCCAGCCGACGACACCCTCGGCTCTCAGCTGGCCGAGAGTCAGGCCTGGGTTACGATCTTCGATCCAGACCGCGCCTGGAACGGCTACACGCTGGCCTTCTACGCCAATCGGATCCCCATTCTCTTCGACATGAACGGTCGCATCGTCCACCGTTGGCCCGCAGCCCGGGTCAAGTCGAGGCTGCGGCTCCTGGAAGATGGGCACCTGCTAGCCATCGCGCTGGGTCGCGGTGTCGTCGAGTACGACTGGCAGGGGCAGGAGGTCTGGCGCTGGGAAGCCGACCACGGCTTTGCCCATCACGACGTGATCCGGCTCGGCAACGGCAACACAGTCACGCTGATCCGGCCCGACAAGGGTCGATTCGATGACATCGTCGAGGTCGATCCCGACGGCAAGATCGTCTGGCAATGGGATTCAGCCGACCATCTCGAGCCCTACATCCTGCCCAAGGGCTGGAGCAAGGTCGACGTCACCCATCTCAACTCGATCCAGGAGCTGCCAGCCAACCGCTCGTTCGATCAGGGTGACCAGCGCTTCCGGCCCGGCAACTTCCTGGTCAGCTCCCGGGAGATGAATCTCGTCTTCATTATCGACAAGCTGTCGGGGGATCTGGTTTGGACCTACCGTGGTGATCTGGAGAAACAGCACGAACCGCTGATGATCGGGCCCGAATCTCCCCGGGCCGGCAACATCCTGATCTTCAACAATCGCTATGGCAGCTTCTACGCCGATCGCCAGAGCAGCGTGCTCGAGATCGACCCCTCGACTGGCACACTCCTCTGGCAGTTTCGCTCCGATGGCTTCTTCTCCCCAACCAGCGGTGTCGAACAACCGCTTCCCAATGGGAACGTGCTGATCACTTCGAGCCGTGGGGGCCGCACCTTCGAGATCACCCGGGGTGGCAGGACCGTCTGGGAGTGGTCACCGCCCTTCGACACCACTCGTTCAGGCCGGTACGCCTGGGATCACTGCCCCCAGCTGGCGAGTCTCGATCGTCCCGAGCTCGTCGCCGTGCGACCCGAGGCCGGCTACCGACACATCGACACCGATGTCTATCGATTCGCCCGCCGCGGTCTACGCCGGGACCTGCGCCTCGAAGACCGCAAGCTGAGCGTCCTCAAGTACAACAACGACTGCCGCTCGCTGGTCCTGCCGCTCGGGGCCAGGGCCCAGATCGCCTACGGTCTGCACCCGGCGAGGTTCCAACCGCAGGACCGCACCCAATGCTCCATCGAGTTTCGTGTCGAGTTCCTGCTGCCCGGCGCCGAGGAACCCGTCCAAGTCCTGTCCGAGATCCTGCGGCCGGCAGCGGACACCTGGCGGGAGACGACTCTGGATCTCGGCGAGTTCGCTCTGCAGAAGGTCGATCTCTGCCTCCGCACCGAAGCTCTGGGCTGCAGCCACGGGGCAGCGGTGGACGAGTACGCCCTCTGGCAGCAACCCATCATCGAAGGCTTCCAGGCCGGTGCCGCGCCGATCACCGAAGACGATCTGCCGCTGGGTGAGCTGACACCCGAAGAGTTGGAGGCCCGCAAGAAGCATCTCGAAGCCCTCGGTTATATCAACTGAGGAGTGCCGGGACTAGGCCACACGGTCCAACTTCCCTTCTTCCGACTCGTTGTATTCTCCAGAAGTTCGAATCGAGGAGGGAACATGAAACCCATCGCCATTCTGCTCACCGTAGCGCTGTCGAGCCTCGCCGGGCCGATCGTCGCCGACGATACTCACTGGGATTACGAAGGGTCCAAGGGTCCCGAGCACTGGGCCGAGTTGCACCCCGATTACGATCTCTGCCTCAGAGGCAGGAATCAGTCTCCCATCAATCTGGTGGCCGACCTGGATGTCCAGCTGCCACCGTTGGTTCTCGAGTACACCAACCCCGGGATCCTGCTGGAGGTCAACACGGGACATGCCATCCAGGAGAGCGTCCCCGAAGGAAACCTGATCCTTATCGACGGAGACCAGTTCGAGCTCAAACAGTTTCACTTTCACAGCCCCAGCGAGCACCTGTTGGCGGACGAGTCCTTCCCCATGGAGGTCCATCTGGTGCACCAGAACGAGGCTGGCGACTACGTGGTCGTGGGCCTGCTCTTCGAAGAGGGCGAGCACAATGAGCTGCTGGACCGGCTGCCTTCGTTTCGTGTCGAACGGGGCGAGGATCCCTACGGCGACCCCATCGACTACAACGAGCTGATCACCGACCGGAGCGACTACTTTCTCTACAACGGCTCCCTGACCACCCCGCCGTGTACCGAAGGGGTCCGCTGGGTGGTCATCAAGCAGCCCATCATCGCCTCGCCTAGACAGATCCAGCACTACCACGATCTGCTCGGCTTCGATAACAACCGGCCCATTCAACCGCACAACTCGCGGATCGTTCTCGACTGAATCCGAGGGACTACAGACACGACTATCCAGCCGTCGCACAGGGCGGCTACAATACCCCGCGGGGTAAATTCTCGGAGGGTCTGATGAGACAACTTCTGACCGCGCTGCTGATCTTCGTGTTCACCATTCCCTTGGCCGCTTGCGCCGAGCCCGAGGCTCAGACCGCAACGCCGGTGGAGTCGGCTCCGGCCGCGGCTGCCGATCCCGCCGAGCTCCTGCCGAAGGGCAAGAGCCCTGCCGACGGGGTTTTGACTGGCGGTCAGCCTTCCGACGCCCAGCTGGAGGCCCTGGCCGACCTGGGCTACACCACGGTGATCAATCTGCGGGGAGCCGAGGAGAACGGCTCCACCGATCCGGCCCTGGTCGAATCCTTGGGCATGACCTATGTCTCGATTCCCATGACCAGCGCCGACGACGTCAGTCAGGAGAATGCTCAGCGACTGGCGGAGGCGATGGCAGCGGCCGAAGGACCGGTGCTGGTGCACTGCGCCAGCGCCAATCGGGTCGGAGCCCTGATGGCCATGAAGGCCTACCACCTCGATGGTGCCTCTCCCGAGGAGTCCCTGGCCCTGGCCCAGGAGGTCGGGGTGACTCGTTTGGAGCCGGTAGTCCGACAGCGTCTAGGGCTCGAATAGATCTTCGTGCATCCGACCCAGGGCGGTCGGTGCCTGGCTGACGGTCAGGTGAGAGTAGCGGCGGACTCCCTGCAGCGTCCGGGTGCCGAGGATCGCCGCAATCTCCGGCAGCGAGGCGCCACTCTGGGCCAGATAGGCAGCGGCCGAATGGCGCAGATCGTGGAAGCGGAAATCCTCGATGGCGGCAGTCTCCAACGAGGCACGCCAGGCGGCCCGGGGAAACCGGACGCGGCCATCGGGCTCGGCGAAGACATCCCTGCGGTCGATCCTGCGGACCCTCGAGAGCCTGCCCAGGAGCTCGAAGGCCGGGCTCGGTAGGGGCAGGGTGCGGGTCCGCAGGCGCCCGCTACCGTGAATCGTCACCTGTCGAGCGGCGATATCGAGATCGGACCACTGCATCCGCAGCAGCTCTCCACGCCGGGCACCTGTGGACAGAGCCAGAACCACCAGGGTTTGGAGCCTCAGACCGCCCTTCTCGCTACAGGCGGCGAGCAGCGATTCTCTCTCTTCGTCGCTCAGACATCGCAGACGAGACGTCTCTTCCGCCAGGGGCTCGATCCCCTTCATCGGATGCACCGTCAGATGGTCGCTCTTCAGAGCCCAGGAGAACAGTCCTGAGAGTGCCGCCATATAGCGGTTGACGGTGGCGGGACTCCGCTGCCTTCCCGAACGGGTCTCCTCGCTGGAGAGTTGTCTTCGCAGGACGAGGATTCGTCGGCGAGAGATCGAGGCGGCCGCTTCGGCGCCTAGATGCCGTCGCCACCACCTCAGCTGCCGTCTGGCGTCGCGGTTGGGTCGGCGGAAGGCCAGATATCGATCGAGCATCCAGCCGAGAGTCCGACCTCTCCCATTGCCGCCTGTCCACGTTCTATCAGCGATGGCGCTCTCCACTTCGCGGGCCCACTGTTCGGCCTCCTGGCGATCGGAGAACGACGCGGTCTCGCAGATCCCGCGTCGCCGAATCCGCACCCGCCAGCGGTCCTGGCCATCCCTGGTCTGTCGCTGATCGATCGTCGCCACGCTTTGTGCCGTGGGCGGCCGGCTCGCGGACCATCAGTGGACCAGATCCCGACCGCTCCCCTCCTCATGCACCAGGAGGGCCGCAGAGTATCCTCGCCTAAGTGCCCACACAACAGACACTTGCGGTTAAAGCCAAGTGTAGATATTTACAGCATCGAGTGGACGACAACGGAGCGCGACTCGGTGGATGGGAGCAGCGATCAGCGGCGTTCGCCGCGCAGCTGGAGGATGTAGGTGGCGATCTGCTTGGTCTGGGAAGGTTCGAGCTTGTCGAAGGTGGGGTGATCGAACACCATCCCCTGGTTGATGACGTTCTCGATGCCGGCCGCGTCACCCGCATGACGCCAGCTGTCGTCCAGGAGATTGGCGAAGGGCTCGCCCATGCTGCGAATCGTCTGTCCTCCGCCATCGATCCCATGACAGTCGATACAGTGCTTGCGATAGAGCTTCTCGCCGGCGCTGCGCTGCGGCAGCAGCTCGCTACAGCCGCTCGAGATCAGCGCGGCCAGGGCGAGGACCCAACCCCAGACGAAAGCCCTGTTGAGGGCATCTCTTCTCATCGGCGCTAGTTTGACCCAGCCCCGAAACATGTCAAGTGATTTATTCCACTGAGTTTCCGGCCGTTTTGCCGCAAACTGTGGGTGGAACGGAAACGGAGCGCGACGATGCTTTTGGGAAAGACCCGACCTGAACCCCAACCCACCCTTCCCCCAGACGATCGCAAGCTCCTGCACGCTCCCATCACGGTACTCCGAACCGACGGCAATGGCGGCCCCAAGACATTCTTCGGCTACGCCAAGAACATCAGCCGCAGCGGCATGATGATCGGCGCCACCTGTCCCAAAGAGCCCGGCAGCCGCTTCCTCCTCGAGATCCCGTTTCCCGAGCCGGTCAACGTCGTGGCGACCTGCACCTGCGAGGTGGTCTGGAAACGTGAGTGGGCCAAGCAGAAGCAGCTCGAGCCCGGGATGGGCCTGCGCTTCGTGGATCTTCCCGAAGAGATCGCCTCGGCCATCGATAGCTGGCTGCAGCGCGAGCTCCTGCATCAGCAGCTCTCGGCCTGAGCCCCTCCGACACCTCGACTTCCTCCGTTCCTGGGTCCGATCTCTCGCTCCACTTTCCTGGGGTAGACTCCCTCGATCTCGGAGGGGGTTTTCCATGCATCGATTGGTTCTCGCCGGACTCATTCTGGCCTCAGTGCTCTCGAATTCGACCGCGGCCGACGAGCGGGCGGAGACCGTCGACTGGGAGATGGTGAACAGGCTGCGCGACGAGGGGTTCTACCGCTCCCGCGTCATGGAGACGCTGCAGCATCTGACGGACATCATCGGGCCTCGGTTGACCGGCTCGCCAGAGATGCGAGAGGCCAACGAGTGGACGCGGGATCGGCTTGCCGAGTGGGGTCTGGAGAATGCACAACTCGAGCCCTGGGGCCCCTTCGGCAACGGCTGGTCCTTCTCCAGGACCTCGGTCCATCTATTGGAGCCTCGAGAGCTCCCTCTCATGGCCCTGCCCAGAGCCTGGACCCCGGGGACCCAACGAGCGGTTCGCGGCCCCGCCATGCAGGTCTCCATCGAGTCCGAGGAGGATCTGGAGAAGTACCGGGGTGAGGTCAAGGGCAAGATCCTGTTCATGAGTGAGGCCCGCGAGATCGATTCCGAGGACGAAGCTGCCTTCGACCGGTTCACGCCCGAAGAGCTGGAGAAGCTGGAGAGCTTCCAGATCCCCGAGAAGTCCTCTGCCGACTGGCGCCAGCGCGCCCGCAAACGGTGGCGGTTCCAGAGGGCGCTCAATCAGTTCCTCGAGGAAGAAGGTGTCGCCGCCACCGTCTACGTCAGCTCGCGAAACGGCGGTGTCCTGCGGCTGGGAAGCGGCGGCTCGAGGGAGCCCGGTGAGAGTGTCGGGGTGGCCTCGGTCGCCATGATGGCGGAGCAGTACAACTGGATCCTGCGGCTGCTGGATGAGGAGGTGCCCGTGGAGCTCGAGATCGAAGTCGAAGCCGAGTTTCACCGCCAAGATCGCATGGCCTACAACACCATCGCCGAAATCCCGGGAACGGATCTGGGACACGAGATCGTCATGGTCGGCGGCCATCTCGACTCCTGGCACGCGGCCATGGGCGCCAACGACAACGCCGCTGGCTGCGCGGTTGCCATGGAAGCCGTCCGACTGCTGCAGGCGCTGGGCGTCGAGCCGCGGCGGACGATCCGCATCGGTCTATGGAGCGCCGAGGAGCAGGGGCTGCTCGGTTCACTGGCCCATGTCGAAGAGCATTTTGGCGTCCAACCCAGGAGCGAGGACCCCGAGGAGGCCGAGTACCCACTGCGCTTGCGCACACCCGCCTGGCCCATCGAGGTCAAGCCGGCACACGCGGACTTCTCTGTCTACTTCAATATCGACAACGGTGGCGGCAAGCTGAGGGGCATCTACACTCGAGCCAACGCTGCCGTGACCCCCATCTTCGCCGCCTGGTTGGAACCCTTCCACGACCTGGGTGCCGACACCGTCACCGCCAATCCCAATATCGGCGGATCCGATCACTACTCCTTCGACCGTGTCGGTCTACCCGGCTTCCAGTTCATCCAGGACCCCCTGGATTACTTCCCGAGGACCCACCACTCCAATCTGGACACCTTCGACCATGCCAGTCGGGAAGATCTCATGCAGGCCTCGGTGATCGTGGCTTCCTTCGTCTACCACGCCGCCATGCGCGACGAGAAGCTGCCCCGCAAGCCCATGCCCCGCAAGCCGGAGGACGACTCCTAGTCGACCCGGACACGGGCGAGAAACAGCTAGGGGATGAAAAAGGGCGCCCCGTGGGGCGCCCTCGGTACATCTATTCGATCGACGTTCGAGCGAACCGCGGGCTTCGGTAGCCGACGATCACTGACCCTAGATTCCGCCGAGAGGCAGCCAGGGCCGGTTGGAGAGCTCGCGCGCCAGCGTCTTGGCACTGGCCGACCCGGCACCCGATTTCTCCTGCTCTTCGTCCCAGGCCTCACGACTCAGAACGACGATGGGCTCCAACCCCTTGCCCTCGAGCTGGCTGTTGAACTGGCTCAGTTCCTTGCCAGTGGTCAGATCGGCGAAGCTCTTCTGAGCTGCTTCCAGCTGACTCCTGAGAACCGCCGTCCGATCCAACTGCGACTGGGTCGGTCGGCCGTCGTAGTTGACGACACCGCCGAAGAGATTGCCCATCTTCTCGCGCAGCTTCTCGTCACCCGAGAGCCAACCACTCTCCGCGGTGGAGACCAGCGAGCCCCGGAGATCCTCGACCTCGTCGGCGAAGCCCTCGAGCTTGCCGGCCAGGCCTCCCTTGCCGCCCAACTCCTCGGCCCTGGCCTTGGACTGATCGCGGATGTCGATCAGCGAGTCCACGACATAGGTCAGGTCACCCAGCATGTAGTAGAGCTCGAGTGCCGTCTCCTGCTGCAGCTTGCGATCTTCGGCCGAGTGCGGTGAGCGGGGATCGGGCACCAGATTCACCGTGCCCTCGTAGGTGTCCTTACCCTTGATCACCTTGTAGGTGTAGGTCCCTTCGGGGACCCGGGGTCCCTGGAAGGCGAACACCAGGTTGGTGGCGGGTGGCAGCTTGGGCGCCGGTAGCCGCATGGGCCAGTCGGCCCGGTTGAGACCCCTGACCTTGGGACCAGGAATCGAAGTGATCAGCTCGCCCTCCTGGTCGTAGATCTCGATCTTGAGGTCGCCGAAGATGTGTCGCTTCTTCTGGTAGAAGAAGATATTGGCCGCCTCGGGCGGGTTGCTGCCGTTGAACTCGTCGTTACCGCCGAACCAGGCCATGCCGCCGCCGATCACCATGACGGCGTCCCGACTGGGCAGAAGAGCGAAGTTCGACTCCAGCACCTCGCTGGTCAGACTCCGCAACGGGGTAAGGTCATCGAGGATGAAGACTCCACGACCGTGGGTGCCGATAATCAGATCCCCTTCGCGCGGATGGATGTCGATATCCCGCACCGGCACCATGGGAACGCCGCCCTTGAATCGCGCCCACCGCTGACCGCCGTCGAGGGTGATGTAGACACCCGTCTCGGTGCCGGCGAAGAGCAGCTCCGGGTTGACCAGATCCTGCACGATTACATGGGCAAAGCTGTCCAAGCCTTCGCCGACGATCGACTCGAAGTTGGCTCCGAAGTCACGCGTGCGGTAGACGTAGGTGTTCATGTCGCCAGAGCGATGACCATCCACGGTCACATGGGCCGTGCCCTCATCGTGGGGACTGGCCTCGACGTGCGACACCCAGAGGCCAGCTGGCAGGTCGGGGATGTTGGCAGTCACGTTGGTCCAGGTTTCGCCGCCATCGCGGGTCAACTGCACCAGACCGTCATCGGTTCCCACCCAGATCACATCGCCGTTCAGGGGCGACTCCGAGATGGTGTAGATGGTGGTGTTGTTCTCCGCCGTGGAGTTGTCGATAGTCAGACCACCCGAATTCAGCTGGCGCTGTCTCTGGGGATCGTTGGTGGTCAGATCCGGAGAGATCTTTTCCCACGACTCACCCCGATCCGGCGAACGGAAGACGTACTGACCGCCGTAGTAGATGGTCCCCGGTGTGTTGGGGGAGAGGTGCAGCGCCGTGTTCCAATTGAACCGGTAGGCCTCCTCACCCTCACCGGGCAGCGGCGCGATCTCCTTGGTCTCCTGGGTGGAGAGGTGATAGCGCAGGAGATTGCCGCCCTGATACTCGGCGTAGATGATGTCCGGCTCGCTGGGATCGCGGTAGGTGTGGAAGCCATCGCCGAAACCGACCATCAACCAGTCCTTGTTCTGGACCCCACCGGGAGATCGCGACGGACCCTGCCAGGAACCGTTGTCCTGCAGCCCGCCGTAGACGTTGTAGGGCCAATCCATGTCGGCGCTGACCTCATAGAACTGCGACAGCGGCAGAGCCTTGACCATCCGCCAGTGGGCGGCCCGGTCGTAGGACATGTAGACACCCCCATCGGTCCCGAGGACAAGCTCGTACGGGTTGTTGGGATTGACCCACAGCGCGTGATGATCGCTGTGCACACCGCCGCCGAAACCGCCGCTCATTAGCGAGGTGAAGGACTTGCCGGCGTCGGTCGAGACCCCGAGAAACAAGCCCGGCTTGTAGACCCGATCCGGATCCACCGGATCGACCACCACATAGGCGAAGTAGAACGGCCGGATACGGACCGCCAGCGAGTTGTTGACCTTCTCCCAGCTCATACCCAGATCGTCGGACCGGTAGAGAGAGGTGTCGTTCTTGATCTCGATCACCGCATAGAGCCGTCGCGGTCGACTGGGGGCCACGGCCACGGCCACACGCCCCTTCTCGCCCGCTGGCAGGCCGTTGGTCAGCTCGCTCCAGGTCTCGCCGCCATCGGTGCTCTTGTAGAGACCGCTGCCGGGTCCGCCGGACTCGAAGAAATCGGGGGAGCGGCGAAATTGCCACATACCGGCATAGAGCGTGTCGGAGCTCTGCGGATCGATGGCGATGTCCGAGCAACCGGTGTCCTCGTCGATGTAGAGCACCTTCTCCCAGTTCTCTCCGCCATCGGTGGTCTTGAAAACACCCCGTTCCTCGTTGGCGCTCCACAGCTGGCCGGTGGCACAGACGAAGACTGTGTCGCCGTCTTCGTGGTCGATAACGATGCGCGAGATTCGTTCGGTCTCCTTGAGGCCGACGAAGGTCCAAGAGTCGCCTCCGTCGGTGCTCTTGTAGACCCCGGCTCCCACCGAGACGCTATTGCGGGTCCAGGGCTCCCCGGTACCTGCCCAGATGACGTCGGGGTTGCCAGGGTCGATGCGCAGAGCGCCGATGGACTGTGGGTAGTCGTCGAAGATGGGCCTCCAGGTGATGCCACCATCTTTCGATTTCCAGATGCCACCGCTGGCGGCACCGGCGTAGATCGTCAATGGATCAGCTGCTACGGCATCGATAGCGGCGATTCGACCGCTCATCAGGGCCGGTCCGATGGACCGGGCATTCAGACCGCCAAAGGTGTTGGAGTCGATCTCGACCTGGGCAACGGCAACACCGGCCAGGCTCAGAGCGACCGCCATGACTAAACAGACTCGAAACGGGGTTCGAAGCATGGGTACCCTCCAGAACTATGAAACGTGCCCGCCGCAGAGAGCGGCGGACACGGAAGAACGCGGTTTGTCGGCTCAGCCGTCGGTGCCGGTGGCAGCTTCTGGAGCCACCTCGGGCATGGCGAACATGTCGTCGCTCACGTCAGCACCGAGCTCGATGATGTCGAAGCTAATGACCTGTCCCTGACCCTCGGGAGCACCCTTCTGCCGATTCTCGATGGAGTGGGCGAACATCAGACCGTCGACCTCTTTGTAGTCGCTGAGGATGGTCTCGAACTCGATCTCGGTGCCCTGCATCATCGTCTTGCCTTCCTGCTTGATGATGATGAAGTACTCCGAGTCGAGATAGTGGTAGCGGACATCGCCATTGGCCAGGGTGACCTTGAGCTTGTAGGCCTCGGTGCCCTCCGTCTCTTCCAGACCCATGAGCTCGACCTGGTGTCCCTTGTCCTGCCAGTTCATCAGCGGACCGTCGAAATCGGCCTGCTCTTTGATGGTCTTGGCCTGGTCGTCGGCCATCACCTCGGGATCGGTCTTGCCCATGAAGGGCATGATCGACCAGGCGGTCTCACCGTCGTAGGCCTGGACGGCGGTCATTCCCTGCATGGTGAACTCGAGACGCATGTTCTCGGGACGGGCAAAGACCATGGTGAACGGCACCTCCATACCGGGTCCCATGGCCATATTGCCGGTGATCTTGGCGGACTCCACCGCCTGGAGCTTGTCGGCGCCACCCAGGGCGTCGAAATGTGCCGACAGGAGCTGGTCGAGGTTCATCTCCTCGGCTCCGACCGCCCCGGCCACGAGCGCCGCGGCGAGACACAAGACTGTCAACTTCTTCATCTGAAACCTCCGTGATTCTGCTGGGGTGAAAGAACGCTGTGAAAGGATAGAATCGGCTCCGCATCTTCCAGCGGCAGAACCAGACTCGAGACGGCATTCTACAACGGATTCAGGAGATCGTTGAACATGAGCCCAAAGACACGTAGTTTCGACGACGGCCTCTTCAAGTTCCTCCGCGACCTGCGCCAGAACAATCGGCGAGACTGGTTCCAGGCGAACAAGGAGCGCTACGAAGACAAGGTCAAACACCCGTCCCTGCAGTTCATCAGTGACTTCGGACCCAGGCTGGAGAAGATCAGCCCTTACTACATCGCCGATCCCCGCCCGGTGGGAGGATCGCTCTTCCGGATCTACCGCGATGTGCGGTTCTCCAAGGACAAGAGTCCGTACAAAACCTCGGTGGGAATCCAGTTCCGTCACAAGCAGGCCAAAGACGTCCACTCCCCTGGTTTCTATCTGCACCTGGAACCCGGTGGCTGTTTCGTGGGTATGGGGATCTGGCACCCTGACGGCCCGACGCTGAAGAAGATCCGCTCCTCTCTCTCCACCGATCCCGCCGGGTGGAAGAAGGCCATCGGGGGAAAGAAATTCCGCTCCGGGTATGCCCTGGAGGGCGAGAGCCTCAAACGACCGCCCAAGGGCTATGAAGCGGACGACCCCCTGATCGAGGACCTCAAGCGCAAGGACTTCATCGCCGTCGCCAAGCTGACCCAATCGGCCGTCACGGCACCCGGCTTCCTCGACGACTTTGCGGCCCACTGCCGAGCCGGAACTCCCTTCGTTCGCTACCTCTGCGACGCCATCAACGTGCCTTTTTGAGGCTCTTCACCTGCAACCCCGAATCGAGGTCCACTCATGACCCCATCAGCGCCTTTCTTTTCTGTCTCCGTACTGCTACTCGCCCTTGCTCTGGCGGGCATGGCCATCTCTCCGCCAGTCGCGGCCGAGGAGAATCCGGCTGCCCCTGGCTTCAATGCATCCTCCTCCGACCCGCAGGCCATCGAGATCGCTGATCAGGTGATGGCCCGCCTCGGCGGACGTCAGGCCTGGGACGACACCCGCTACATCACCTGGAGATTCTTCGGCGGACGCCGTCATGTCTGGGACAAGTTCAGCGGTGATATCCGCGTAGAAGGCATCGACCGCGAGACCGAAAAGCCCATTCTGATCCTGATGAACATCCACTCGGGCGAGGGTCGGGCCTGGTACGACGGTGACGAAGTGACCGACGCCGAGGAGCTCGCCGGCAGGCTCGACTACGGAGAGGCCGTGTGGATCAACGACGGCTACTGGATGTTCATGCCCTACAAGCTCAAGGACAGCGGCGTCACTCTGAAGTACGTGGGTGAGGGCGAGATGAGCGACGGCCGGGCCGCCGAGGTCCTGCAGCTGACCTTCGAAGAGGTAGGCCGCACCCCAGAAAACAAGTACCTTGTCTATTTGGCTCAGGATTCCGGACTGGTCGAGCAATGGGACTTCTTTTCCAATGCCGAGGATGCCGAGCCCCGGTTCCAAACTCCCTGGCACAATTGGCAGCCCTATGGCGCCATCCTGCTCTCAGACAGCCGGGGCGAACGAGGACACACCGACGTCGCGGTCTTCGATGAGCTGCCCGCCGAGGTTCTGACGGACCCGAGCCCGGTCGACTGGGACGAGCTGCTCGCGCGCGGGAACCGACCTGAATGAGTGGTTGGCTCCAAAAACTCGGATCACTCAAGCTCACCGTAGTACTGCTGGTCTTTCTGGTCCTGGTGCTGGCCGCCGGCACCATGGTGGAGTCCCGTCTGGGCACCCAGGCCGCGCAGGCCATCTACTTCGCTCCGTTCTTTCTGGCGCTCCAGTTCCTCTTCGCCGTCAACGTCCTCTGCTCGCTGATCGTGCGCTGGCCCTGGGGGCGTCAGAGGATCGGTTTCGTTCTCACCCATGGCTCCTTGCTGCTGATTCTTCTGGGGGCCCTGGGTACTGCGGCTTTCAAGCAGGAAGGGCAGCTAGCCCTCTGGGAAGGCGAGCGGAGCGACGAATTCGTCAACGCCTACGTCCCTGGACAGGTCGATCATTACTCGCTGCCCTTCAAGGTCCAGCTCGACGCCTTCGAGATCGACTACTACCCCGGGACCCGCCGGCCCGCCCAGTTCCGCAGCCGTGTCCAGGTCATCGACGAGGAGATGGGCCGCACCTTTCCGGCGGTGATCGAAATGAACCACGAGCTCTCGTATCGGGGCTTCAACTTCTACCAGAGTAGCTACCGTCAGGAAGAGGGTCGCGAGATGACCGTCCTTTCGGTCTCCAGGGATCGTGCCCAGATTGTCGTCTTCACCGGCTACGTACTGCTCATCCTCGGCATGACCGTCGTCTTCTTCACCCGTCTCCAGACCATCCGTCGACTGCGGGAGTCGGGGCTTGAACCGCCCGACCCCGATCAACCCAAAGCCTCCAGCCCGTTCAAGATGGTAGGGCTCTTCCTTTTGGCGAGCTTGATGACCGGCACGACCCTCGTCGCTCAAGACCTTGCCGGGGGTCTCCCCGACGCCCGAACGACCCATCAACTGCGCGACCTGCCGGTCCAGCACGACGGTCGAACCATGCCGCTGGACACTCTGGCTCGGGAAGCCACCTGGAAGGTCACCGGCGAGCGGGTCTGGCAGGAGACCGATCCGGTGGCGCTGGTGCTGGGTTGGACCCTCGACCCGGAATTCTGGTCGCAACAGCCGGTCGTCAAGCTCGACAGCCCGGAGCTGGCCGCACTCCTCTCTCTGCCGGCGGACACGGAGTTCGTCTCCTTCGCCCAGGTCGCCAACAGTCAGGCGGTCCTTGCTCTGATGAAGGAGGCCCGGCAGAGATCCCAGCGCGAGGAACCCCTCAGCCCGGCGATGAGCGATGCGGAGGAGCTGGAGGGCCGCCTCCTGTGGCTGCAGCGATTCTTCAATGGCTCGGGACTGCGGATGATTCCCGGAGCTACGCCCTCCGACACTTGGACCACGCCTGCCAGGATCACTTCGGCGGGCGAGATCCTGACCCTGGAAGAGAGGATTCTCGGACAGGCTCCGGCCCACTACCCCACCCCACGCGCCATCTCACGCGAGGTTCTGTACAACAGTATCCGCACCACGCGGGTGGCCTGGCTGCTGTTGCTGCCCGCCAGCGTCCTGGCCCTGGTGGGGTATCTGACGCCCAACCGGTTCCTGGACGCGCTGACCGCCGCCCTGCTCATCGCCGCCTTCGCCGTCATGACCTGGGGCCTGATCATCCGCTGGCAGATCGCCGGTCGTATCCCGGCGTCCAACATGTACGAGTCGATGCTCTTCCTAGGCTGGGGAGTGGGACTATTCGCTGCCCTGGCCGCACTGGCCAACCGCAACCGTCTGGTGGTGCTCAACGCCGCCTTCATGTCGGCCCTCTGTATGGTCCTGCTGGATCTGCTGCCGATGGACGGTTTCATCCACCCGATGCCACCGGTTCTGACTGGCACACCCTGGCTGGCCATCCATGTGCCCATCACCATGGTGAGCTACTCCGTCTTCGCCATCGGGGTGCTGATCGCCCATGCCCAGATCCTGGTCGATCTGATAAGACCGGCCAATCGGTCCCTGGTCGGCAAGCTTCAGGAGCTGCTCTACCTCTACCTGCATATCGGATCCATACTCCTGGCGGCGGGAATTCTCACCGGCTCGATCTGGGCCGCCTCCTCCTGGGGGAGATACTGGGGCTGGGACCCGAAAGAGGTCTGGTCGCTCATCGCCCTGCTGGCCTACATGGCCATCCTGCACGGCAGATTCGACAAGATGATCGGCTCGTTCGGCACCGCTGCCTGGAGCATCCTGGCCTTCCTCACTGTGCTGATGACCTATCTCGGAGTCAACTTCATTCTCAGCGCCGGCCTCCACTCCTACGGCTTCGGGCAGTCGAGTGTCACCACCTGGCTCGTCCTCTTCGCGGTAGCCGAGATCCTCTTCCTGGTGATAGCCACCGCCATTCATCTGCGCCGCCGCACGTCTGGAGCACCGCTCTCGGTTACAAATTGAGCCGAGAGCGATGCGGCGCCTACGGATGAGTCCCCTCCGCCAACCATGAGTCGGCACCGTGGCCTCTTCCGTCGGGCCGTGGCCCTGCCCAGCGACCACGGATCCTGGGTCTTCCTGCTGTCGCCTCTGATCATCGGTCTCTCGGTCGGGGGTCGTTGGACGACGCCCACCTTCTATCTGGTGGCGGCTTCCATCTGCGGCTTTCTTTCCAGGCAGCCGATGACCATCGCCGTCAAGGCGCTCAGCGGTCGCCGGCCACGCGAGGATCTCCTGCCGGCGGTCTTCTGGTCAGCGGTCTACGGTGCCGTCGGCTCACTGCCCGTGGTCGGTCTGGTCCTGAGCGGATTCGGCTATGTGCTCTATCTGGCGATTCCGGGCCTGGCGGTCTTCGTCTGGTATCTCTATCTCGTCTCGCGCCGCGAGGAGCGTCGGCAGATCGGCCTGGAGATCCTGGGCTCGGGCGTCTTCGCGCTGACCGCCCCGGCCGGGCTCTGGGTGGGTCTCGGCGCACCGGACCCGCTCGGTTGGTTCCTCTGGGTGCTGACCTGGGCCCAATCGGCCGCTTCGATCCTCTATGTCTATCTGCGTCTGGAGCAGCGGTACCTGAGGGAGACTCCGAGGTTCGAGCGGCGTCTGGAGATGGGTCTACCGGCGGTCGCTGTGACCTCGGTCAACCTGATGGGGGTCACTGCGTTCGGTATCGACGGGGTGATCTCCCAGGCCCTGGCGCTGGCCTATGTACCCCAGTGGCTCGAAGCCCTGTGGGCCTCCTGGCACCCGGCCATCGGTGTGCGCCCCAACGCCATCGGCGTTCGGCAGCTGGTGGTCAGCGCTCTGTATACCCTGCTCTTCGTCTGGAGTTGGTAGGGCGTCCGCCGTCAGAGTCCCCAGATTCGACCCAGATCCTCTTCGAGGGCAGCATCGGCCTCGGCCTGCGTCTCGCCCAGCGCGATGACATCGAGCTTGCCGAAGCCCGTCAGCGGACCGGTGTTGTAGAACAGATATCTGCCCTGCCGGCTCTGGTGGTCCCAGGCCTGGTCGCCGACCTGCTGCAAAAGATCGGTGAACGGAGCTGCCACCAGACCAGGATCGACGAAGTCCCGCGCTCGATAGGCAGGACGCCCGTCCGGGAAGAGGCGGTCGAGCAGCGCCATGGGGGTGCTGGTGCCTCCCCAGCGGCCGTTGCACTCGGTGAATCGCAGCTCGAAATCTCCCTCGAGGTCGCCGACCACCAGGAAGTCGAAGGAGCAGCGGCCCACATAGCCCAGGGCCTGGAGCGAGGCCGCAGCGATCAGGGAGTCCTCCGCCAGCTGCCGATTGACCGGTTCCGGCAGGGTCGACGGTCGGCTTCCCATGAAGATCTTGCGCCGACCCACCAGAATCTGCTCGTAGACTCCGTCCAATCGGGGGGCGCCGGTGCCCAGCGGCGGGATCCAGAGCTGGGTCGATGGTGAATGGTCGGCCTGCTCCCAGGCCACCGCCAGCACCGCTTCATCGCCCTCCCATTCGGTGCGCTCGAGAAACTCGCGCACCATCTGTTCCACCTCGTCCGGGGTCTTGCGGCCGACCTCGGCGGCTTCGAAGACCTCGTTGCCCATCGCCGAGGCGCAGCGAAGTCGTTTGAGCGCCACCTGCTGGTGGCCGCTGGCCAACCTCGATAGATACCCGGCCAGCTCGCTTACTTCGCTCGACGAATAGGTCTCCACCAGCTTCTCCCGGCCAAGAGAGAGCTCCACCACCTCGTCGAAGAGCGCCTTGTCGTTGGCGACCCAGGTGACCGGCGGTGGCGGAGCCAGAACCGTCACCTGTGCCTCGGCCTCTCGTCGGATCGCCGAAGCCAGGCTCCAGACATCCTTGATTCCCATAAAAGGGTGAATCGTCATTCTGCCGGCCCGCCGAGCCACGTCCACGAGCCTGCTCCAGGGACTCCCTGAGAGGCAGGCCTGAGCCAGCAACACGGAACCATCCGTCGGCCTGGCCAGCAGGCGTTCGGCCGGCGGCAGGCCGAGGATCTGTCGACAGTAGTCCTCGTAGCCCGGGGTCAGCTCGGTCATGGCGCCGTACAGGTCCCCGACGCCGGCCCGCAGCCGGGCCCGGTGTTGGTACTCCTCCACCCCGGTGACGCCATCGAGAAAGGGGATCCCCGAGAAGTCGTCGATGTGCAGCACCGGTGCCGGAATGGGCTCGCCACGCCAGCAAAGGTCCTCGTAGGCTTCGAGTCGGGCCTCCAGATCGAGCTTTTCGGCCAGTGGCCGAATGATGGCTCGGGGGTCTCGGCCCCCGTTCATGGCTGGTTCTGCGCTCACTCGAAACTCCTGCTCTCCGGATTCGAGGCCCAAGTGTACAGAAGATCGCCCTCGCCCAAAGGGGTTGGCGTGCCCCACCCGGAAAGGTGTTGAGGGCTCCCCGAGCCGCTCGTAACATCATCGGTGGGTCTCGCGTACCCGCCCGGGGTCCTTGTCGAAACCAGAGGAGGATAGCTCATGCCAAGCCGTCATCTGCTCTTGGCGTTGATCGTGACGATCACCGCCCTCGCCATCGCCTGCGCACCTGCCGAGGAAGAGACCGCCAGTACGCAGCAGCCACCGCCGACCATGGATCTCTTCAAGGAGGCCAGCCTGCGGTTCGATCCGCTGCCGAGCGCCGCCCCCAACCCTGACAACCCGGTCACCCAGGCCAAGATCGATCTGGGCAAGAAGCTCTACTACGACACCAGGCTTTCGAAGCAGGGCACCATCAGCTGCAATTCCTGTCACGACCTGGCGACCTTCGGTGTGGACAACGAGCCTACGTCGGAGGGCGATGATGGATCCCTGGGCGGTCGCAACTCTCCCACCGTGCTCAATGCCGCGCTACATCAAACCCAGTTCTGGGATGGTCGAGCCAGCGATGTGGAAGAGCAGGCTGGGATGCCCATCACCAACCCGGTCGAGATGGCGATTCCTAACGAAGAGTTCCTGGTCGACCGTCTGGCGGCCACCGAGGACTACCCGCCGCTGTTCGCCGAGGCCTTCCCCGAAGAGGCCGAGCCGCTTACCTACGCCAACATCTCTCGCGCTCTCGGCGCGTTCGAGCGTACGCTGCTGACTCCAAGCCGCTTCGATGTCTATCTGGAGGGAGACGAGTCCGCCCTCACCGACCAGGAGAAGGCCGGCATGCAGAAGTTCATCGAGCTCGGTTGCACCACCTGCCACAACGGGGTGAATGTAGGGGCCTACAGCTTCCAGAAGTTCGGAGTCTTCGGGGACTACTGGAAACACACGGGCAGCAAGCAGGTCGACGAGGGACGCTTCGCGGTTACCGAGAACGAGACTGACAGGTATGTCTTTCGGGTCGCCTCGCTGCGCAATGTCACCGAGACCGACCCCTACTTCCATGACGGTAGCGTCGAGAACCTCGATATCGCCATTCGCATCATGGTGAAGCTGCAGTTGGGGATCGAGCTGCGAGACGACGAGGTGGAGAGCCTGGTCGCCTTTCTCCAGACGCTCACGGGTGAGGTACCGATGGAGGCGCTACAGAGCGCCGGTTGATCGGTTCTTGCTTGTAGGTCAGCGCCGGAAGACGACGCAGTACCGATCCTCGTCGCCGTTCCAGTTGTCCTGACGCGAGACGACCTCGAACCCGGCCGAGGTCATCTCGCGGATCAGGTCCTCCGGTTCGATTCCGTGTCCTCCCCGGTCGGGTACCGCGGGCAGATCTCGCCAGGAGGTCTGGGGCGTGACATCGACGACGGCGACCAGCCCGGCAGGTCGAAGGGCCCGCCGCAGATCCTGACGCATCTTCTCGGGCTCGACGAAGTGATGGTAGACCATGCGAAGCAGCACGGCATCACAACACTCTGCCGGCAGGCCCGAGCCTGCTTGATCGCCCAGCACCACCGTCACATTGTTCAGAAAGGAGCCCAGGACCTCGTCCTCGATCCTCTCGATCTCGCCCTCATCCACCTCGGTGGCCCAGACATGCCCCTCGTCTCCGACGATTCGGGCGAGCTCCATCGCCCAATTACCGCTGCCCGCTCCGACATCGGCGACCACCGAACCGGGCCGCAGCTCGAGGGCTGCCGCGATGCGCTCGATCTCATCGGCCGAGAGGGCTGACGAGCCACACCCCATCGTCAGCACCGCAGCCAATTGGATCGACATCCAGACGGTTCGATTGGCAGTCGGGGTTCTCATGGCTGGTGTTTCAGAAGCTCCTCACTCAGTACGAGACTCGACCAGCGATTGTTTGCGCCCCGGGTCTCCTACTGGGGAAACAGCGACCGGTCGAGGCCAGGCAGAATCGCCAGTGCATTCTGGAAGTAGATCTTCCTGAGCACCTCGTCCGGAAGGTCGAGTCCGTAGATCTTCCAGAAGGCGTGCCGGCGCCGATAGTAGTCGAAGTAGTCATCGGCCGTCTCCAGCACGCGGAAGTAGACCGGGTACTCCTCCGGTCGCCAGGAGTCCTTGCCGAAGAGAACTCGGTCCTGATAGCGGATCAACCATTGGCGGGCGAATCTGGGTTGACGCCCCAGCTCGGCCAGCACCGCCCCGATCTCGGTGTACACATTGGGCAATTCATCCAACAGGTCGCCCAGTCGACCCAGATCGTTGCCCAGCCAACCCAGGTGGGCGTTGATGAAGATCGTCTCGGGGTGTTGGCGGAACATCCGATGCTGCTCCGCCATCACCTCTTGCCAGGTTGGAAAGAGGACCGGGTCGCGGTAGCGCTCCGGTTTCTCCATCAGCTCGAGCAAACGCTCGTTCTCGGCGTCCTTGGGCTGCCAGAACGATGCCGGCTCGCCGGTGTGGATCAAGACTGGGATGCCCAGCTCGCCGCACTTGCGCCAGACGGGGCTCAGACGGGGATCATCCACCGGGATTCGCTCACCGCTGGAGTCCTTCTCGGTGAGTCCAAGGTTCTTGTAGATCTTCAAGCCCTGGGCGCCATTGCGGACATCGATCTCCAGCTGCTCCAGGGTCCGCACGGCCCAGTCCGGGTCGTCGATGCCCCGCATGCGAATGTTGGTAAAGACCAGGAAGCGCCCCGGTGCGTTGGCTTCCACATTGGCCACCGCCCGTTCCAGGTACTCGCCCTCCTGCAGATCGAAGCTGATCTTGCCCTCAGCCAGCTCCAGACGCCGGAAGCCCCGTCCACTCAGGTTCACCATGACCGCCATGTTGAGCGCGTCCATGGCGGAGACCAGCTCGGCCAGGTCCTGGTCGGGCATACCGAACTGGTGATTGTGGACATCGACAAAGGGATAGCGGGCCTTCGGCACCGGGTTCTCCGGCACCACCAAGGTAGAAGGCGGGTCGTATTCATGAAAGGCCGGGATATCGCTGGCGTGACTCTCCAACCCAACCCAGGACAACAGAGCCAGAATGGCGAACAGATTCTTCACAGGTCTCATCTCGTTCTCCACAGAATCCGGGCTCAGATTCCCAGCGGCCACCGGGAGGTGAATCTCTGCATGGTCGATAGAAGCGGATCGTCGTCGGAACGCCGTCCCACCAGCAGGACGAAGGGCTCCACATCCACGTGGGAGGGCTCGGTCGACAGCTTCCAGTACAGGATGCCGGCCAGGAGATCTCCACCGAAGTCCCGCGAGGCCTCGAACAGGCCCTGCACCGCCTCGGCCCGTTCCGTCAGATCGGCGGGCTGATCCTCCCAGATCATCAGCTTCGGCCCCTCCGCCGAAGGTAGTACCGTGAAACCGTGCGCCTCCCAGGGCTGAATCGTGCAATTGGCACGTCTGACATAGCCGAGCTCGGTGAACAGTACGCGGTGCTCCGGCATTCCCTGGGCTCGGCGGAAGTCGTCGATCTCCAAGAGGATCGTGTTCCACCGCGAGCGAAAGATATCGACACGTTGAGCCCCGGCGGCGGCCGGTAGATCTCGCTGACGCAGGGGAAAGTAGGCGTTGATTCCCAGAAGATCCAGCTGCGGCCAGAAATCGACTTCGAAGTACTGGTCGAAATTGGCCGCATAGGTCAGGGAGCCGCGAAAGGTCTCGCGGGCTCGATCGATGACGCGAATCCAACTGGAGCGCAGGAGTCGGCGCCGCTGGTTGATTCGGGCGACGGGGTCGGGATCGTCCAGATAGGAGACCTGCCGAGCCCAACGAGCATGGGCCGCCGAGCGATCGTCGAGATAGGGCTCCAGAGCCTCGTAGTCCTCGTTTCCCCTGACCCAGATCTTGCGTCCCTCGATCTCCGGCGCATGGGCCAGGATCTTCTCGTTCTCACCGATGACCTTGTCTTCGTTGGTCCAGTACTCCTCGAGCACTGGCAGCTCGTCGATCTCCATGGTGTTGGTCATCGAGTTGAGCTCGCTGCCCACCGCCAGCACATCGATCCCGACCTCCTGGGCGATTCGCGCCCACTTGGCTACGAAGGCTTCGTAACGTCGAAACCACTCCTGCACCTCTTCGTCGGTGGTGGGCATGATCATGCCGTGCCAGAAGAATCGGTTGGGCTCGAAGGCGTGATCGAGGGACACCCGCAGGACCAGAACCACCTTCAGTCCCTGCTCCTTGGCCACCACCGCCTCACCCACCACCCAGGCCTCCTCCTCTTCGAACCACAGGTTCGCCGAATCCCAATCGCCTTGCTTCGCATAGACGGTGATGGCCACGGTGTTGAAGCCGCTCTCATCGAGGGCCTCCACCCAGAGTTGATGGTCGGGCTCGTTCACCTGGATACCGCCCAGGTAGAAGTCCGGCTCCCGGCTCGAAAAAAGCCAGATGCAAGCAGCCACCGCAAGGAGAGCCAGAAGGTAGACGGTACGGCGCATGAGAGAGAGTACTTCCAGACATCGAGCGAAGAGCAGGCCGGATGTTATCGGATGAGAGTGAGCGAATTCCGCCCAAACCACTGGCGTAGTATCTGGACCATGCAGCCCCACCGCCTACGCCGAGCGATCGGACCGATATTCCTGGGAGTGCTGGCCGTCACGGTCTTCGCTTGGTTTCGCAAGGGTGAGTTGGTGGACCCGTCGGAGATCCAGACCGACCTACTCCGCGCCCCCATCCAGCAGGAGGTGGAGGAGGGCCCCTTCTCCTTCGAGTACAAGGGAAAAGAGTGTCGCGTCGAACCCGTGGCAACCTACGAGCTCTGGGGTCTGGTGGTCAGCCACAACAACATCCACAGCGTCGCCGACATCTACCACGACAGCACCTCGGTGGACACCAAGGATCTCTGCGTCATCTGGGGCGGCAACCTGGAGACTCCCGACTACCAGAGGGTCGAGTTCAAGAGCGGCCCCTGGACCTGCTACTTCCGCTATCCGCAAGGCGTCCAGTTCCATCACAACGGACTCGGCAACCATCACCTGATCACCGACAACCCGATGATCCGCAGAACCCTGGAGGGCGTCCGCGTGGGCGATCAGATCCACCTCAAGGGTCTGCTGGTCGACTATCAAATGGACGACTGGCAGGGATTCTGGCGGCGAACCAGCACCCGTCGCGACGACAACGACTGCGAGGTGTTATTTCTGGAGGAGGCGGAGGTGCTCCGCCGCGGCACTCCGGGCTGGTACCTGCTCTTCCGTCTCGGTTGGATCACCCTGCTTCTGCTACCCGTGGCCTATCTGGGTCTGATGTGGATCGAAGCCGGACGAGAAGACACCACGACACTCGGTCGGCTCTGAATCTGCATCGCACCCCAACACTTCCGCACCCCCATGCGTTTAGTAGGGTGTAATGAGCGAATCCATCGCCACCCCTCTTGTGACCCTGGGTGCGGCCGGCCAAGCGATGACGAGCCAACGAATCGGTGAACTCTTCGATCGCCACCATCAACGGCTCTACAACCTCGCACGCCGCCTGAGCTCCGATTCTGAGGAGGCCAAGGACCTAGTGCAGGAGGCCTTCCTGCGGGCTGCCCGACGTCCCCAGTCGATTCCTGACGAAGAGAGTCGGGCCGAGGCCTGGTTGGTGCGAGTGGTGGTGAACCTCTGCCGCGATCGCTATCGACGACTGGCGGTGCGACGGCGCCCCGAGATCGTTCACAACCTGGAACAGCCCCAACCGGCCAGCCCCGAGGCCCAGGCAGTCGCCCGCGCTTCGGTGCAGGCGGCACTGGCCACCCTGAAACCGAAACGGCGTGCCGTCCTCGTGCTGCGTGAGCTGGAGGGCTTGGCGGTTGCCGAAGTGGCGCGGCTTCTCGGCATGAATCCGGGCACCGTCCGTTGGCATCACAGCACGGGCCGCAAACAGCTGGCCCGGCAACTCCAGGTTGCCGAATCTCCCGCTACGGAAGGTAGGTGAGCCATGTCCCTCCCCAACTCTGACAGTCCACTCAGCCAGCTTCTCCGCAGCGCCGATCCGCTGCTCGACGATCCGGGTCTCGACACCCAGGAAGCCGCGCGGCTGCGGCGGACGGTGACCTCCCAGGTAGCCGATCGGTCGGTGGGTCTGTGGAGACAGCTCTCACCGGCCCTGAGCGTCGCCGCACTGCTGGTCCTGGCGTTGGGAATTGCCTGGTGGCCGGTAGAGGATCCAGGAGCGGCGACGGAGCCCGCACCTCGGAGAGGACTCACCTCGACCGTTGACACTCCGGGTGTCGGCTCCACGCCCCTGGGCGGCGGAGACGCACTCGAGAACCGCAAGATCCAGTTCGAGACACCGGGAGGCACCCTCGTCGTCTGGGTACTCAATCCGAACTTCCCTTCGTGAGCTCGACCAACCGTTGAACTTGTTTATGAGAAAGGGAGACATCATGACGAAGACATCCACCAGGTGGATCGGTCTGGCGCTGCTCGGCGTCTGGCTGGTGTGTGGCGGCCTCGCCACCGCCCAGGAGAGACATCGCGAGGAGATGCCGGCGACCCGGCTGGTACAGATCAATCTGCTGGCGGCCAGCAAGACCGGCGACAGCGATCTCTCGGACCTGCCCACCAATACCCGCAAGGCCATCGAAGACATCAAGGACTTCCTACCGTTCAAGAGCTACAAGATCCTCGACACCAGCCTGGTACGAGCGGTCGTACCACTACCCCACAAGGGAGGACGGGCCGCCAAGACCTACATGACCGGACCGGACGGCGAGAAGCTCCAGGTCCAGCTGCGGATGACCGCCGAGGAGGACTCGCAAGAGATCTTCGTATCGTCCTTCGAGGTGACGCCATCGATGAAGGATCGGTTCTTCGCGGTGACTCCGGAGCAGCAGAATCAGGCCGATCCCAACGCTCCGGCCATTGCACCCAGAGCCGATCTCCTCGACATGGGAGCCTTCATTTCCACCTCGTTCACCGCCAACATCGGCCAGACGGTGGTGGTGGGCTCGTCGCGCCTCAACGGCGGCGATGAGGCCCTGATCGTCCTCTTCACGGCGCTGCCCTGAGGCGGTCCGGATTCTCTTCAAGGGGGCAGGTTCCGAGGCGGAATCTGTCCCCGTTTTCGGTCTCTATTCGCGGGCTTTGAGAACCACCAGGGTCCGATCGTCGAGCTCGCCGGTGCTGCCGAGACAATGCTCCTCGGTGGCGGCGGCCAGACCCTCGGCGATCTCCTGCGCGGTTCCTCCAGCCAGCGAGAGCAAGGTCCTCTCGACTCCCTCCCGACCGAACGCTCGGCCCTCGACATCGACACAGTCCTCGACACCATCGGAGAGGAAGGCCACCACGTCGCCGGGTCGAAGCGACAACAGCTCCTCCTTGTACGAAAGATCTTCAAGCCGGCCGAGTGGTACCCCGGTCACATCGATGGTTTCCAGCCGGCCCTCGCGGACCAGGAGGGGCTGCGGCACGCCGCTGTCGCTGACTCGCATTCGCCGCTCTTCGGGTTCATAGACCGCCAGGAGAAGCGCCACGAATCGATGCTCGATGTTGAGGTCGCGCAACTGGTGGTTCATCTTGCTCAGGATCTCGGACGGCCGTCCGCGGCTC
>CAJHZZ010000142.1_pt1 | contig 32328 bp, 27 predicted proteins | sample 9199071 | NCBI WGS metagenome assembly CAJHZZ01 (sample SAMEA7708275, study PRJEB35096) | sediment metagenome | biome: marine neritic benthic zone biome [ENVO:01000025]; feature: sediment [ENVO:00002007]; material: shallow marine sediment [ENVO:03000034] sea grass bed [ENVO_01000059] ...
GCTCGGCAGTCTCGGCCGCAGCCGCGACCTCCGCCTCACCGATGCCGGTCAACAGCTCACCGCAAGCAGTGCACTGCTCGGCGTGCTGCAGACAGGCCCGACGATCTGCTTCCTGCAAGTCGCCGTCGACCAGTCGCTCGAATCGGGTCTCGAAGTCGTGGCAGTTCATCCCAGGGCTCCTGAGGAGGATTCCAACTGTTGGACCGCCTTGGCCAGCTCGAGCCGCGCCCGGTGTGAGCGGGACTTGATGGTACCCAGCGGCAGGGCCAGCATCTCGGAGATCTCGTTCAACTTGAGCTCCTGGATGTCCTTCAACAGGATGATCTCCCGGCTCTGTTGGCTGAGCTGATTGAGCGCGCGATGGAGCAGGCCGGTTCGCCAGCGGCGCAAGGAATCCTGCTCGGGACTCGGTTGCGATGCAGCGATCTCCGGCCCGTCCTCGATGGGTACCGACTCCTCAGGGGTTCGCGATTTGAGCTTGCGAATCCGATCGATGGCGCTGTTGCGGGTCATGCGGATCAGCCAGGGCAAGAAGGTCTGTCCATCTCGCAGGGTATCGAGCTTCCGGTACAGCTTGACGAAGACGTCCTGGGCCACATCCCGAGCTTCCTCACGGTCACGCATGTAATGCATCGAGACGGCGAAGACACGCGCCTGGTAGCGACGTACCAACGCCTCCCAGGCCAGGTCGTCCCCCTGGCGACACTTTTCGAGAAGGGTGTGCAGCTCCAAAGCAGCCTCGGCTCCGCCACGGTCGTCGGGGCCGTCGTGGTCCCGTCTTTTCCGCGGCCTCAGAAGGAATGACGCATTCTCGCATCAAAAGGTTCGCGGTTGTTCGTGGAAGCGCCCTCGGCTAGCATCGAACGAGATCCGACCAACGATCAATCCTCAACCGCCCTTTGCCCATTTCGCCAAGAAGGAGTCCACATGAACTACAGATTCCACCCCCTGGTGTCGATGAGTCTCCTGTTGATCGGTGCCGGTCCGTTAGTGGCCGGTGCCGACACCCTGAGTTCCAATCAGGGAGATCTCCGTGTGAGGCCGATCCTGCACGGCAGCGTCCAGCTGGAGCACGGCGATCTGGTCGTCCACGTCGATCCCTGGAGCCGGGGCGATTACTCCGACGCTCCCAAGGCCGATCTGATCCTGGTTACCGACATCCATGGTGATCATCTCGATGCCGAAGCCATCGAGAATCTCCGACAGGATGGGACCGCCCTGGTAGCGCCGGCCGCGGTGATAGAGAAGTTGGGCTGGGGAACGGTGCTGGCCAACGGCGAGACCCGGGAGGTAGCGGGTGTGCAGATCGAGGCCGTGCCGATGTACAACCTGAAACGGGGGCCCGAGGAGGGCAGCCTGTACCACGACAAGGGTCGCGGCAACGGTTACGTTCTGACGATGGGTGATCAGCGCGTCTATCTGGCGGGAGATACGGCCTGTATTCCGGAGATGAAGGCTCTCCAGGAGATCGATGTGGCCTTCGTGCCGATGAACCTGCCGTACACCATGACCCCGCAGGAGGCCGCCGAGTGTGTGGCCGCCTTTCGCCCGAAGATCGTCTATCCCTATCACTATCGGGGCTCGGATTTAGCCCTCTTCGAAGCCGGTTTGGCCGAGGTCCCCGACGTGGAGGTGCGAATCCGGGAGTGGTACCCGGGCTCCTGAGGCCGGCGCCGGACTCAGGATCACCCCAGCTGGTCGACAATGGCGGCGGTCAGCTCCGCCGTGGTGACCGTCCGACAGCCGGGTCGATCGAGATCGGGTGTCGCCAGACCATCATCCAGTGCCTTCCCGACGGCGGACTCGATGGCGCTGGCCTCTGCCGCCATTCCCAGGCTGTGACGCAGGAGCATGGCGGCACTGAGGATGGCGCCGATGGGGTTGGCCACACCCCGGCCGGCGAGATCCGGAGCCGAGCCGTGGACCGGCTCGAAGAGACCGAAGCAACCGTCGGTCAGCGAGGCCGACGGCAGGACGCCGAGAGAGCCTGCCAACATCGAAGCCTCATCGCTCAGAATGTCGCCGAAGAGATTGCCTGTCAGGAGGACGTCGAAATCGGCCGGTGAGCGCAGCAGTTGCATGGCCGCGGCGTCCACATAGAGGTGCTCCACGGAGACCTCGGGAAAGTCCTGCGCCGTTCGGTCCACTGTCTGGCGCCAGAGCCGCGAGCTGGCCAGGACGTTGGCCTTGTCCACCGAGGTCAGCTTCCGCCGCCTGCCGGTGGCGGCCTCGAAGGCCACCCTGGTAACCCGTTCGATCTCGTGACGCGAATAGATCATCGTGTCGCTGGCCTCACCGCCGTCCCTCGCTTCCCGGCGGGGACCGAAGTAGATACCGCCGGTCAACTCACGAACCACGAGGATGTCCACACCCTCGAGGAGCTGCGGCTTGAGCGGTGCGGCTTCGATCAGGGCGGGGAAGACCGGCACCGGACGCAGGTTGGCAAACAGTCGCAGCTCCTGCCGCAGTCGCAGCAGACCCTGCTCGGGACTGGCAGCGCCCTCCCGGTTGGCCCACTTCGGGCCGCCCACCGCGCCCAGCAATGCCGCCTCACTGCTGCGGCAGTCCGACAGCGTCTCAGCCGGGAGCGAATTACCCGTTACGTCCACTGCGGCGCCTCCGATCAGCGCCTGCGAGAACTCCAGGCGATGCGATTCTCGCCGTGCCACCTCCTCCAGCACAGTCCGGGCCGCGGCCGTCACCTCGGGTCCGATGCCGTCGCCGGGCAGGAGGGTGATGCGTGCGTCCACCATGGCTACTCCGGTCTGGAAACCTGCAGGGTGTCGACCCGCTGGACGTGGCCACTCTCGTAGTCCTCGATGGCACCCAGGTGCTCGAGCAGGTAGCCCAACTGGTCGACCCCTTCGAGCAGGCAGCGTCGGACGAAGGGATCGACCTCGAACAAGAGGGGCTCGCTCTGCGGAGCGCTGATCGTCATCTCCTCGAGATCGACAGTGATCTGAGCGGTCGGCGACTCTTCGGCCAGGCGCAGGAGCTCTCGGTGGTCTCTATCGCCAACGGTGGCGGTGAGCAGGCCGTTCTTGGCAGCATTGGCGCGAAAGATGTCGGCGAAGCCGGTACTGATCACCACTTCGAAACCGTAGTCCTGGAGCGCCCAGGCAGCGTGCTCTCGGGAGCTGCCGCAGCCGAAGTTGTCGCCCGCCACGAGAATCCGGGCGCCCTCGTATTCGGGCCGGTTGAGCACGAAGTCCGGGTTGGCCTCGCCGGCCTCGTCGAAGCGCCAGTTGGCGAACAGACCGCGACCCATGCCGACCTTGTCGGTGACCTTGAGGAAGGAGGCGGGGATGATCTGATCGGTATCGATGTTGATTCCCCGGAGCGGCGCCATCCGGCTGGTCACCTGTCGGAAAGCCGCCATCAGAGGATCTCCCTCGGGTCGGCGATGGCACCAGCCACCGCCGCGGCCGCGGCCGTCAAGGGGCTGGCCAGAAAGGTCCGCGAACCGGGACCCTGCCGTCCCTCGAAGTTTCGGTTGGTCGTGCTCACCGCGTATTTTCCCGGTTGAACCCGATCGGTGTTGAGGGCCAGGCACATGGAGCAGCCGGGTGCCCGCCACTCGGCTCCGGCAGCGAGAAACACCTCGTGCAGTCCCTCTTCCTCGGCTCGCTTCTTGACCGCTTGCGACCCTGGAACCACCAGCATCTGCAGGCCAGGAGCGATCTGCCTGCCTTCCAGAACCTTGGCGGCCAGCCGCAGGTCGCTCAATCTGCCGTTGGTGCAGCTGCCGATGAAGACCACGTCGATGGGGGACCCCAACAAGGATTGACCGGCCTCGAGATCCATGTATTGCAGGGCCTGTGCAGCTGCCTCGGGCTCGGCGTGCTCGGCCGGCCGGGGTACCCGCTGGGTCACCGGAATGGCCATGCCGGGATTCGTGCCGTAGGTCACCATCGGCTCCAGATCGGAGGCGTCGATGGCAACTCGCTGATCGAACTGCGCCCCGACATCCGACGGCAGGGTTCGCCACTGGGCCACCGCCTTCTCCCATCGATCGCCCTGCGGTGCGAAGGGTCTTCCCTGGAGGTACTCGAAGGTCGTCTCGTCCGGGCCGATGAGACCTGCCCGGGCTCCGGCCTCGATGGACATGTTGCAGACCGTCATGCGACCCTCCATGTCGAGCCCACGAATCGTCTCGCCCGAGTACTCGATGACGTGACCGGTGCCGCCGTGAACGCCGATCCGTCCGATGATGGCCAGGATCAAATCCTTGGCCGTGATGCCAGGCGCGAGGAGCCCTCCGACCTCGATCTGCAGCGATTTCGGTCGCTTCTGCAGCAGACTCTGGGTCGCCAGCACGTGACCGACCTCGCTGGAGCCGATACCGAAGGCCAGGGCACCGAAAGCGCCATGGGTGCTGGTATGACTGTCGCCACAGACCACCGTCATCCCGGGTTGGGTGAGTCCCAGCTCGGGCGCCATGACGTGGACGATACCCTGCCTCTCATCACCCAGGGGAAACAGCGGGATGCCGTGCGTCTCGCAGTTGCGAGACAGTTGCTCGAGTTGTGCCGCCCCCGCCGCGTCCAGGACCCGCAGAGTGGCCAGGCTGATCCCGTCCTCGGTGGGAGTCGAATGATCCATGGTGGCCACCGTCTGGGACGGTGAGCGAACCGACAATCCCCTTCTGGCGAGCTCGGAGAAGGCCTGGGGTGAAGTCACCTCGTGCAGCAGATGCAGGTCGATGTAGAGAACCGTGGGCAGATTCCGATTCTCGGGCTCGGCCACTACATGGCTCTCCCAGATCTTGTCTAGGAGCGTCCTGGGCTGCGAATCTGCCATGCTGCGAGGCTCAGGAGACGATGGTCGAGTCGGTCGCGGAGTCGGCTTCCGGCTCCTCGGTCACGCCCATCGCGGGCAGCTTGGGAACCCTGGCGCCGAGACCCAGGCTGGTGAGCAATCGGTTGAGAGCCGCCAGGTAGGCTTTGGCGCTGGCCACGATGATGTCCGTATCCGCGCCGTAGCCCCCGAAAGACCGATCGTCGCCCTGTTCGGCGGCCACCCGCACGGTCGCCTCACCTAGAGCGTCAATTCCCGCGGTGACGCCGTGGACATCGAACTCCACCAGGTTCGTGGGTACCGAGACCACCTCGTCGATGGCCTGAAAGGCCGCATCGATGGGTCCGGCAGCGACCGCTGCCGCCACGTGCTCTCGGCCGTCGGGACCGTTGAGCCGGACGGTGGCGGTGGACATTCCCGGTCGGCCGCAGGCGACCTGGAGATCATTGAGACCGAAAATCTCCTTTGGGCTGGCGATCTCCTCGGTGACCAGGGCCTGGAGATCGGCGTCGGTGATGGTCTTCTTGCGGTCGGCCAGATCCTTGAAGTGGCGAAAGGCCTCGTCACACTCGTCGTCGGTCAGGTCGTAGCCCATCTTCTCGAGTCGCGCCCGGAAGGCGTGGCGACCGCTGTGTTTGCCCAGTATGAGCTTGCTCTTGGGCACCCCGACGGTCTCCGGGGTCATGATCTCGTAGGTCCGCTGGTTTCGAAGCATGCCGTGCTGGTGGATTCCCGCTTCGTGAGCGAAGGCGTTGGACCCGACAATGGCCTTGTTGGGAGGAACCGGCATACCGGTCAGGCTGCTGACCATGCGGCTGGTGCGACTGATCTGGTTGGTCTTGATGTTCGATCCCAGAGAGTAGAGGGGCCCTCGCGTGTGCAGGGCCATGACCACCTCTTCGAGGCTGGTGTTGCCGGCTCGTTCTCCGATGCCGTTGACCGTGACCTCGGCCTGACGAGCACCGGCGCGAATGCCGGCGATGGTGTTGGCCGTGGCCACCCCCAGATCGTCGTGACAGTGCACCGACCAGACCACCGTATCGCCGCCCGGGGTGTCGGCGATCAATCGTTGCATCAGGGCTCCGTACTCCTCCGGCATGGCATAGCCGACGGTGTCGGGGATGTTGAGCGTCGTCGCCCCCGCCTCGATGGCCACGGTCAGCACCTCGATCAGAAAGTCCGGGTCCGAGCGGCTGGCGTCCTCGGGGCTGAACTCAACATCGTCACAGAGCCCACTGGCCAGGGAGACCATCTCTCGGACCTGCCCGACGACCTCTGCTCGCGTCATCTGGAGCTTGTGCTCCATGTGCAGGTCGGAAGTGGCGAGGAAGAGATGGATCCGCGGATTGGCGGCGTGCCGAACGGCAGTCCAAACGCTATCGATGTCCTGTCGATGAGCCCTGGCGAGCCCGGCGATCACGGGACCATCGGAGGAGCCGATCTCGCGGGCGATACCGGCCACCGCGGCGTGGTCGTCGGGGCTGGCGGCCGGAAAACCGGCTTCGATGATGTCCACCCCCAGCCGGCTCAACTGCCGGGCGATCTCGATCTTCTCGGTGCTGGTGAGGCTGGCGCCGGGTGACTGTTCCCCGTCGCGCAACGTGGTGTCAAAGATGCGAACGGTATCGGACGGGTTTTTCTGTCGCATGGTCTCTTCCCCCTTGATCAGACCGCCGCAGTGCTGGCCTGCGGCACTCGAGTCAACCACCCGTGCCGGTCTTCGATCTCGCCGCGGACGATATCGAAAAACTGCTGCTGCAAGAGGCGAGTGACGGGACCGGGTTCGCCACTGCCCACGGGAATCTTGTCGACCGAGCGTACCGGGGTGACCTCGGCGGCGGTGCCGGTCATGAAGAGCTCGTCGCAGAGATAGAGCATGTCGCGGGTCACCGCTTCCTGGTGGACCGCCAGGCCCTGGTCGCGGGCCAGCTGCAAAATGGAGTTACGGGTGATCCCGGCGAGAATCGAGGATCCGAGCGGCGGAGTCACCAGCTCGCCATCCAGGACCAGGAACAGATTCTCGCCGGCACCCTCGCTGACCACACCGCTCTGGTCGAGCATGATCCCTTCTTGATAGCCGTTGTTGGAGGCTTCGATGGAGACCAGGCTGTTGCTGACGTACTGCCCGCCGATCTTGCCCCGGGGCATTCCGGTGCCGGTAGCGAGGCGGCGCCACGAGCTCACGGTGGCGTCGATACCCTTCTCGATGGCCTCGGAGCCCAGGTACCGGCCCCATTCGAACGAGAGAACCGAGACCACCGCGGGACAGGCGGTCGGATTGAGCTGCAGAGTGCCCGTGCCTCGGAACGCCAACGGCCGGATGTAGCAGGACCGATGACCGTTGCGCACGACAATGTCGAGACAGAGTCGAGTCAGGGCCTCGTGATCCAGCTCACCCAGGTCCATCCGCATCAGCTTGGCCGAGTCGAAGAAGCGGACGATGTGCTCGGGGAGGCGGAAGACCGCTGGTCCGTCCACGGTCTCATAGGTGCGGATGCCTTCGAAGACGCTGGAGCCGTAGTGGAGGGCGTGTGCCGACACATGGATGGTGGCGTCATCCCAGGCGACCCAACGGCCGTCGTGCCAGATCCATTCGGGGTGTGGCGTGGTCATGGTTCGATCTCCGTGTGATTTCGATGGGCTCGCTTGTCGGTTGCCGATACAGAAAACCCCCAGCCTGCAGGCTGGGGGCTCGGTAGTCGTGACGTCTGTCTCGGTGTGGCTCTACCTAACCCCCATGTAGGCAAGCAAGAGCAGGTTCAGTAGAGCGAGGCTCGAGAGAAAGACAAGCAGATCTCGGGAGCTCTCGGCTACGGCCTGAGCCTTGATCTGCGGTCGTTCTCGTTTTGCGGCCATGTTGGCGCGGCACTTTACGAAGGAACCGCAGCCGAGTCAAGCGGCTGGGGGTCCCTACCCCGTTCAGAGGACCCGGCCCAGGGCTCCGACAATGGGGGCCAGTCGATCGACCAGCTGCTCCAGGTCCCGCCTCTTCAGGGCCTGCTGTTTGTCGCACAGCGCATCCTCGGGTCGCGGATGGACCTCGACGATCAAGCCGTCGGCACCCGCGGCCGCGGCGGCGAGGGCGAGCGGCACCACCAGGTGACGCTGCCCGGCAGCGTGCGACGGATCCACCACGATGGGAAGATCGGAGCGCTCCCGGACCACCGGCACGGCGCTGACATCCAGAGTGCTGCGGGTGGCGGTCTCGAACGTCCGAATGCCGCGCTCGCAGAGAACGATCTGCAGGTTGCCGCCGGCCCGGATGTACTCAGCCGCCGAGAGCCACTCGTCGATGGTGGCGCTCAAGCCCCTCTTCAGCAGCACCGGCTTGTCGATGGTTCCCAGCTTCTTGAGCAGGGCGTAGTTCTGCATGTTACGGGCGCCTACCTGGAGGGCATTGGCGTGGGTGGCTACCAGTTCGACATCTTCCGGACGCATCACCTCGGTCACCACGGGAAGATCGAAGGCCTCACCGGCGCGGGAGAGCAGCTCGAGGCCCTCCTTTCCGAGTCCCTGGAAGGAGTAGGGAGAGGTGCGGGGCTTGAAGGCGCCGCCCCGCAGGACGCTGGCACCACACGCCTTGACCAGCTCGGCGGCGTCCTGGATCTGCTGACGGCTCTCTACCGCGCAGGGCCCGGCCATGAGCACGAACCGGTCGCCTCCGACCAGGGTCGAGCCGATCTGGACCCGGCGCCCGGGTCGCTCCTCGAGGCGTGGCTCCGGCACGGAGACCGGTGGCGCGTCGGATTCGGGGTCCGGCGCCACTCGGACCGTCGGCGCCGCCTCGGGAAGGTCCTCCGCTGCCTTGTCCCGTCTCGGATAGCACCCCAGGATTCTCAGGCTGCGGACGTGGGATCTCAGATCGTCCAGGGCCTGGGAGATAGAGGTCTCGTCCAGATTGCCCTCCAGATCGATATAGAAGCGGTACTCCCAGGGCGCTTCGGGTTGCGGACGGCTTTCGATCTTGCTCAGGTTGATGCCGTGTCTGGCGAAGGTCTCCAGACAGCTGGAGAGTGAGCCGCGCTCATGGAGCACCGAGAAGACCAGGGAAACTCGGGCCAGACGGTCGTTCTCGACCGGCTCGGATTCACGACCGATCAACACGAACCGGGTCTCGTTCCCGTGGTGGTCGGAGATCTCGGTCGCCAGGACATCGAGGTCGAAGAGCTCGGCACAGTCCGCCGGCGCTATGGCAGCGGCGGACGGGTCGTCCTCGGTCGCCACTGCTCGGGCTGCGGCGGCAGTGTCCCAGTAGCTCTCGCTGTTGCAGTGTCCGAGGGCGGCGAGGAAGCGATCGCACTGTTGTAGGGCGACTGGGTGGGAACGGATCACCTGCAGGTCTTCCAGTCGGGTGCCTGGCCGGGCCAGCAGGGTGTGCTCGATGGGCAAGATCTCTTCGTCGACGATCCACAGCTCGCTGCGGTCGAGGAGACGGTAGACATCCTGCAGGCTGCCGGCGATGGTGTTCTCGATGGGCAGCAGCGCGTAGTCGATCTCGCCGGCCTCCAGAGCGGTGACCACGGCGGCAAAAGTGCGAAATCCGGTGAGGCGAGGCGTGTCCTCGCCTCTGGCCACCGACAGCTTGCCGGCCGCCAGGGCGCTGTTGGAGCCGACGATCCCCTGGAAGCCGATGTGGGTCCGGGCCACCCCGTGGCGCTCCTGGGGCCTGTCGAGCAGCCCCTCCTGGATCCGTCGTGAATAGTTGAGGATGTCGCGCAAAATCCGACCGACATAGTACGGCGAGAGGCCCTGCGACTCGGCCTCCTGAACCCAGGCGGCGAAGACCTGGCGTTCGCGGGTGAGGTCCTGCAGGGGATGGCCGGTCTGCACCGATTTGTATTCGGCGACGACCTTGACCTGCTGCATCCGCTCGGCCAACAGAGCCACCAGGTCGTGGTCGATGGCGCTAATACGCTGGCGGGCGTTGTCGATGTTCTTCGAGCTCATATCGCCTCCTGGGCACAAAGGAAAAAGCCCACCTGGTGACCAGGTGGGCTTCGAATCTGCGCCGGTCTCTCGAACCTAATCGGTGGCTGAGCGCAGTAGCCCTCTGGAGCGACCAAAAAATCGACCCGTCGAGAAATCCTGCCAACAGCACCGCGGTCCGTACATATGCGGCGAAGTATAGCCCGGGCGAGGGATGTGTCAATGGACCGACGTGGGCAGATCGATTCCGTATCAGGGACTCAGACCAGGTCGCCGGTAAGGAAGAACTCCCGCAGGTTGTACCGGTAGATCAGGTTGGACGTGGTCAGCAGCAGTCCGCAGACCAGGAGTCCAATCCATGGCGTTGCGAACAGCCGCTGGAGCACCACGGTGACCAACCAGGTAGCGATCACGAAGCCCAACACCCCAAAGACGAGGGCCACCAGCGTGTTCTCCTGTCGGCGATAGGTGGCCAGTCGCAGTCGCAGTCGGGCCCAATAGGCCAGGGGTATGAGAATGCAGGTGGCGAGCAGCGGCTGGAGGAAGTAGGGCAGGTAGTCGAAACGCACCTCGTATCCGACCAGCCATCCCGCGATATGGCCGACTGCGAAACAGAAGCTGAAGACGACGAGAAAGAACACACCGGTGTCGACGAGCCCCAGACGGTAGGTGGTTACCGCCAGCGCCGGTCTGGAGAGGGGGTAGGCCATCGAGGTCTTGAGATCGGCGGGCGACCAGAGTGCGAGGACCGAGCCCGAGGCGGCGATCAGCAGGACGACGATGAGATGGCGGTCGTCGGGCTCAGTGAACAACGGTACATGGGGTGAGCCCAGCAGCGCCCCATGAATAACCCGTCCCAGTGATTCGCCGAAGCTGAGATCGCCCTTGTCGGCCCAGGCGAAGATGGCGAACATCGCCCCCAGGGCCCAAAAGCGTTCCAGGAACTTGGGTATGGTTCGCCAGCCGAGAGCGCCGTAGGACTCGTGCAGCCCGGCTCGCACCCATCTCCAACGATCGGTTCCCAGATAGTCGGCCCGCCAGTCGCTCTTGCCGGCGCCCGTGTGCTGCCGTCGGTGGCGCTCGACCTCGGCCGAGCGACGCAGGGAGTGGCTGCCGGGAAAGGGGTTGGCGAGCTCGAAGTAGCGACGGCGTACGGACACGCGCCGGAACAGCTGAGACCAGCCGAGCAGTGCCAGGAACACCGCCACCGTCAGGGTCGCCATTGGCAATCGGGCCGCCGCCTCGGCCAGGGTGCGGGATCGGACCACCAGTGCTGCGACGAGAAGGAAATTGAGAGCTCCGGCCCACCAGGAGCGCAGACCGAAGAGATTGCCACCGAAACAGTAGCCGGCGAAGCCCACAGCCAGCAGAGTGCCGGTACCGAGACCGTTCACCGCGGACTGGGCAGCTGCCCAGGCGACGAGGCCCGAAAAGACGACACCGGTGACCAGGAACCCGGCGGCGATTCTCCGGTCTGCCGAGGGCAGCGTCCAGGCGAAGGTGCACCCCTGGAGCTCCTGGATGATGGCGCCACCCAGCCAGCCCGCGACGGCCGGGATGGCAAAGGCGGAGAGGAAGGTAGCGTCGACATAGGGGGAGATGATCTCTTCCGGCTGGCTGAGACCGAGAAGCAGAAACCCCAGTCCGGGTAGAAGCTCGAGACGTAGCGCAGATGCTGGTCGACCGTCATCCAGTCCAACAGCCGGGTCTCCTGGGGCACAAAGCCGATCTGGACGAGCTGCTGGTGATCCAGGGTGGCGGCCGGCACTCCCAGAGTCGAGGCGCTGCCCTCGGTGGGTAGCTGCAGACCCATCAGATGATGGAACAGAGTGGTCTTGCCACTGCCGTTTCGCCCCAGCAGCCCGACGATGGAATGGCTGGGGATCTGCAGATTTTTGTGGTCGAGGGCGAGGACGCCGTCGAAACTCTTGGTCAGACCTGTGGTTTCCAGGACGAGTTCCATGATTCACCTCTCCTCCGAATCGAGCAGGCGCCGTAAGAGATCGGCGGCCTCCTGTGGATCGAATCCGAGTTGACGGGCCTGGGTGGCGATGGGGCGCAGGGCCTTTTCGAGCTGCTCCAGCTTGGTGGCTCGGACCGAGGAGTCCTGGCGCTTGCGAACCACGTGCGGTAGGCCGGGTCGCCGCTCCAGCACACCCTCGTCCTCCAGCAGGACGAAGGCCTTGCTGATGGTCATGGGGTTGATCCCCAGCTTGGCCGACAGCGAGCGGGTGGAGGGAATCTCCGCGCCGGGCTCGAGCAGTCCGCTGGTGACATGAAAGCGAATCTGATCCATCAATTGCCGATAGACCGGAACGCCGCTGTGGGGATCGACTGTGAGAATCATCGCCTGGCATCTCTGAGTGTATGAGTTGACTAATACACCACGACCAGTGTACGGCTGTAGGGTGTATATGTCAAGTAATACACCGGAGTCGCCTGAGGAATGGTCTCCGTTCAGTCAGCGGGCCTAGTAGACTTCATACTCTCGCGGCAGGAAGACAGGAGACGGGACCATGCGGTTCGAAGGTATCTATACGCCTGTGATCACTCCCATGGGCGCCGATCGGGAGATCGACGAAAAGGGCTGGGTCGAGGTGATCGAGCACCTGCTGGCTCAGGGAATGCACGGGCTGGTGCTGGGTGGAACCACGGGCGAGAACTATGCGCTGACCCGCGAGGAACGAATTCGGCAGTTCCAGTACGGCAATGAGGTCATCGCCGGACGAGTGCCGTGGGTAGCTGGCGTCAACGACATCCGTACCGAGGATGTGTGCGCCTACGCTCTTGCGGCGCGCGAGGCCGGAGCCTCGGCGATCCTGTTGGCTGTACCGCCCTACTCGATTCCCAACGACAAGGAGCTGGCCCAGCACGCCCTGGCCGTGGACAAGGCCTGCGGACTGCCAATCATGCTGTACAACTACCCGGGTCGATCCGGGACCGAGTTCGGGCAAGAGTTTCTGGAGCGGGTCGGCCGGAATTCGAACTTCACCGCCATCAAGGAGTCCAGTGGTGACATCAACCGCATCCACATGATCGCCCGGGAGTTTCCCCATCTGCAGCTGAGCTGCGGCGCCGACGACCAGGCTCTGGAGTTCTTCGTCTGGGGTGCCCGCTCCTGGGTCTGCGCCGCCGGGAACTTCCTGGGCCCGGAGTGCATCGCCCTGTACGAGACCTGTGTCTTGCAGGGAGACTTCGATCAGGGCCGAAGGCTGATGAAGGCGCTGCTACCGGTCATGACCGTCCTCGAGCGGGGTGGGAAGTTCGCCCAGTGCGTCAAATACGGCTGCGAGATGCTGGGTCTGCCGGCGGGCACGGTGCGGTTGCCGCTGCGGCCGATGAAGAAGGAGCTGAAGCGACAGATGCGGGACGCCGTGATCACCGCCCGGCGGACCATCCAGGGCATCCTGGCAGAGGAGCCGCAGCCGGCCCCGGCTGGGAGTTGAGGCGAGGAATACCCGAGGGGTTCACCCGATGATGAGCCCAGGAGAGTGAGGAGCCTGTTATGAGCGATGTCTTGACGCGGGAAGAGTATGTAGGGGTGGCCAAGGCCATCACCTTTCCCGCCAATTCCTGGATCAATGGCAAATTCACCGGAGCCAGATCCGGCGAGACCTACGAGACGACCAATCCAGCCACCGGCGAGGTCCTGGCGGAGGTGGCCTCCTGCGGAGCGGAGGACGTGGACTATGCGGTGAAGAAGGCACGTCAGGCTTTCGATGCGGGGGTGTGGTCCCGAATTCACCCCACAGAGCGCAAAGAGATCATGATCAAGTGGGTCAAACGTTTGAAGCGCGAGCGATACGAGCTGACCGTGCTCGAGAGCCTCGACAGCGGCAAGCCGGTGAGGGATATCGCCGAGATCGATCTGGCCGAGACGATCCACTGTCTGGCCTGGTATGCCGAGGCCGCGGACAAGCTCTTCGACAAGATGGCCCCTTCGGCCGATGACGCCATGGCCCTGATCGTGCGCGAGCCGGTCGGAGTCGTCGGCTGCATTCTGCCCTGGAACTTCCCGATGCTGATGCTGGCCTGGAAGACCGGTCCGGCCCTGGCGGCAGGCAACAGCGTCATCGTCAAGGCCGCCAAGGAGACCAGCATGACGGCGGTGCGTCTGGCCGAGCTGGCCACCGAGGCCGGCATCCCAGACGGAGTCTTCAACGTCATCACCGGCCCGGGCTCCCGGGTGGGCAAGGCCATGGGGACCCATGATGGCATCGACGCCATCTCGTTCACCGGCTCCACCGAGATCGGCCGCCAGGTGCTGCAGTACGCGGCGGAGAGCAACCTCAAGAAGGTGACGCTCGAGCTGGGCGGCAAGAACCCGTCGGTGGTGCTCTCCGACGCGGTCCATCTCGACGCCGTAGCCGAGCACGTGGTCAACGCCTGCTTCTGGAATATGGGCCAGAACTGCACCTCGAACAGCCGCCTGATCGTCCATCAGGACGTGAAGGAAGAGCTGTTGGAGAGGATCCTCGTCAAGGTACGCGAGTGGCGGACCGGCGACCCACTGGAGCCTTCGAACCGCCTGGGATCGATGGTCTCCAGCGGTCACTTCGAGCAGGTGATGGGTTACATCGACTGTGGCAAGAAGGAGAAGGCGAAGCTGGTCCTCGGCGGTGAGTCGCTGGACGAGGGTAGCGGTCTGTTCATTCCTCCGACCATCTTCGACGAGGTGACCCCTGACATGACCATCTCGCGCGAGGAGATCTTCGGTCCGGTCCTGGCGGTCACCACCGCAGGCAGTGACGACGAGGCCCTGCGCCTGGGCAACGACACCTGCTACGGCCTGCAGGCCTCGCTGTTCAGCGGTGGTGTGCGCAACGCCCTGCGCGGAGCGCGGGAGCTCAGGGCCGGCACCGTCTCGGTGAACTGCTACGGCGAAGGCGACATCACCACCCCGTTCGGGGGCATGAAGCTCTCCGGCTTCGGCGGCCGTGACAACGGCATGGAGGCCTTCGAGCAGTATCTCGAGACCAAGACCATCTGGCTGGATCTGAGCGACTACGAGGTGGATGCGGAGCTGGACTGAGGAGTAGGCTGGGCTGTCAAGAGACGGAGATCGGCGACCATGCGTCTATCCAAGGTGATTCAGGCTGTCGATACGCATGTCTGTGGAGAGCCTGGCAGGGTGATTGTGGGCGGCGTCCTGGATGTCCCAGGCGCCACCATGTTCGAGAAGATGAAGTATCTCGAGACGGAGGCCGACGATCTCCGCCTCAGGATGCTCCGCGAGCCTCGTGGCTACCCTGCCACCTGCTGCAATCTGATCCTGCCCCCGACCCACCCCGACGCCGACGCCGGTTACGTGATCATGGAGCAGGTCGAGTACCCCGGCATGTCGGGCACCAATACAATCGCTGTGGCGACAGTGCTCATCGAGACCGGTATGGTCGCGGCGCTGGAGCCGGTGACCTGGCTGACCCTGGAGTCCCCGGCTGGACTGATCGGTATCGAGGCGCGGGTCGATGGCGGCAAGGTCAAGAGCGTGACCTTCGAGAACGTGCCGGCTTTTTCGGTGGTTCTCGACGCCGAGGTCGACGTTCCCGAGGTCGGCAAGGTTCGGGTCGATGTGGCCTACGGTGGGATGTACTACGTCATCGCCGATGCCGAGCAGCTCGGTCTGGACCTGAGGATCGAACAGGCCGGAGAAGCGGCACTCTTCGGCGAGATGGTGAAGGCCGCCACGATCGAGCAGTTGGAGGCCCCCGTGCACCCGGAGAATTCCGGGATCCGGGGCGTCACCATCAGCCAGCTCTCTGCTCCGCCCATCGGCGAGGGCGCACATCGTCGCAATACGGTGGTGGTCTCCTCCGGCAAGCTCGACTGGAATCGCCCGAGTACCTGGACCGGGGTCCTGGATCGGTCCCCTTGCGGCACCGGAACCTCGGCGAAGATGGCAACCCTGTGGGCGCGGGACGAGCTGGGGCTCGAACAGGACTTCGTCCACGAAGGCATTCTCGGGACCACCTTTACCGGCAGGCTGATCGAGGAGACGAAGGTTGGCCCATACGATGCCGTGGTGCCGACGATCTCGGGAACCGCCTGGATCACAGGCTTCGCCCAGTACGTCGTCGATCCGGAAGATCCGTTCCCGAACGGCTTCACGGTGGGAGACATCTGGGGCGGATAGATCGGCACCGTCAGTCAGGAAGGACTGTCCATGAACAAAGTGATACCTCTCGAAACCATTCGGGAGATCGTTCCGCACCTGGATCTGGTGGGGCTCATGGAGGAGGCGTTCGTCGCCTATTCGGCCGGCCGTGCGGTGGTACCTCCGGTCGGTGAGCTGATCTTCGAGGATCCACCGGGCGAGACCCACATCAAGTACGGCTATATCCGGGGTGGAGAGCACTACGTGATCAAAGTGGCCTCGGGTTTTCCAGAGAACGCCAAGCTCGGGTTGCCCGGCGGCTCCGGTCTGATGCTGCTCTTCTCCCAGAAGACCGGGGCCCTGGAGACGGCGCTTCTCGACAACGGGTTTCTGACCGATGTCCGGACGGCGGCCGCCGGAGTGGTGGCCGCTAAGCATCTCGCTCCGGCGGAGGTGACCTGTATCGGCATCCTGGGGGGCGGCGTTCAGGCACGGATGCAGCTGGAGCATCTGCGACCGGTGATCGACTGCCGTCAGGTTCGTGTCTGGATGCGAGACGCCGAAGCGACCGAGAGCTACCGCCAGCACTTTACCGGTTCCGACCTGAGCCTCGAGTTCGTCCAGAGTCCGGAGGAGGTGGCGGCGGCGTGCAACCTGATCGTCACCACGACAGCCGCCAGAGAGCCCTTGCTCCGGGCAGGCGCGATTCGCCCTGGAACCCACATCACCGCCATGGGGTCGGACACCGAGGACAAGATCGAGCTCGATCCGGGAATCCTGGCCGCCGCCGATGGGGTGGTGGTGGACAGCCTGCCCCAATCCGAGATCCGCGGGGAGGTCAGCCAGGCGGTGCGGGCCGGCTTGTTGGACCGAGGCCAGGTGGTCGAGATCGGATCGGTGATCTCCGGCGAGGCGGCGGGACGTGATAATGATGAACAGGTCACCGTGTGCGATCTCACCGGTGTCGCAGTGCAGGATCTGATGATCGCCCAGGGTGTGATGGAGGGCCTGCAATGAAGTTCCCCATCTTCGAGCTGGAGCGGGTGCAATCGCTCTACGAGAACACGGTCGAGTACAACCTGACCGAGAGTGGATTCCATCCCTACACACTGGAGGAGCTGCTCACCGCCGAACAGTTGGCCCAGCTCCACCAGACGGTCCTCGGTTACGGTCAGACCAATGGATCGATGGAGCTGCGCTCAGCGGTGGCGGCGCTCTACCCGGATCAGGCTCTCGATAACGTTCTGGTCACCAACGGCTCCTCGGAGGCCAACTTCGTCGCCTGTCACACCCTGCTGGAGCCCGGCGATGAGGTGGTCATGATGATCCCCAACTACATGCAGATCTGGGGCATCGCCGAAGAGCTCGGCGCCCGGCCTGTCGCGTTTCATCTGCAGGAAGAGAACGACTGGGCACCCGATCTCGACGAGCTCCGTTCGGTGGTCACCGACAGAACCAGGATGATCGCCGTCTGCAACCCCAACAACCCCACGGGCTACACCCTCAGCGAGTCGGAGATGCGCCAGATCGTTGCCATCGCCGAGGGTGTCGGTGCCTGGATCTACGCCGACGAGGTCTATCGTGGCGCCGAGCTGGATGGCAGGGAGCTCGCCAGCTTCCGGGGCATGACCGAGCGGGTCATGGTGAGTGGCGGCCTATCCAAGGCCTACGCCCTCCCCGGTCTGCGTTTGGGCTGGTTGGTGGGGCCGGAGGAGACCATCGGCACCGCCTGGGCCTATCACGACTACACCTCGATCACTGCCGGGATCCTCAGCCACAAGATCGGGACGATCGCTCTGTCTCCCGAGTTGAGGCCGCAGATCCTCGAACGCAATCGGTCGATGCTGCAGTCCAACCTGGAGCTGACCCTCGAGTGGGTGCGCTCCTTCGGCGATCGCTTCCGGTTCGTGCCGCCCAGAGCCGGTGGCATGGCCTTCATGCACTACGACTTCGAGCTCAATTCGACGGCGCTCGCCACCTGGCTGCGCGAGGAGCACAGCGTCTTTGTCCTGGCAGGCGACTGCTACGGCATGGATCGGTTCTTTCGCATCGGCATCGGCGCCGAGGCCGATTACCTGATGACCGGCCTCGATCGGGTGCGCCAGGCGCTGGAGCAGAGGTTCGGATGATCGCCTTCGACCGACCGCCGCTCCTCGCCCTCACCCTCGCTCTTCTGGCCACCCTCTGGGGTTGTCGGTCGCCGCAGGATCAGCCAGACGCCAAGGCGCAGTCGGAGGCGGTCGCCTCCAATCAGGATCTGGCCTACCTGGGGATAGACGAGCTGCAGCGGCGGATGCAAGACGGAAGCCTGACCGCCGAGAAGCTGGTCGAGTTTCATGTCGATCGGATCGTCGAGGTCGACCAGGACGGGCCGCGGTTGAAAGCCGTCATCGAGGTCAACCCAGACGCCCTCCGGATCGCGGCGGAGCTCGATCGGGAGCGACTCGAGCAGGGTCCGCGGGGCCCGCTCCACGGCATTCCAGTGCTGCTCAAGGCCAATATCGACACCGGCGACCAGATGGACACCACCGCCGGCTCGCTGGCACTGGCGGGGCACAAAGCACCGGAAGACGCCTTCCATGTGCGGGCCCTTCGGGAAGCCGGTATGGTGATTCTCGGCAAGGCCAACCTGAGTGAGTGGGCCAACTTCCGCTCGACCCGTTCCTCCAGCGGTTGGAGCAGCCTCGGTGGACAGACCCGCAACCCGTACAGTCTCGACCGGAATCCCTGCGGCTCCTCCAGCGGCTCGGCCGTGGCGGTGGCGGCCGGCTTGACGGTGGTTGCGGTGGGTACCGAGACCGATGGCTCGGTAGTCTGTCCGGCCGGAATCAACGGCATCGTCGGCATCAAGCCCACCGTCGGACTGGTCAGCCGCGATGGCATCATTCCCATCGCGCACACTCAGGACACCGCTGGACCCATGGCCAGGTCGGTACATGATGCGGCGATCCTGCTCTCGGCGATGGCGGCGCATGATCCGGAGGACGCGGCGGCGACGGACCACCCGGGTCCTCGGGACTACACGAGGGGACTGACCGAAGGTGCCCTGGAGGGTGCCCGCATCGGCGTCTGGCGTAGCTACAGCGGTAAGGACGAGCCGAGAGTCAAAGAGATTTTCGATCGAGCAGTGCAGACCCTGAGCAGTCTTGGCGCGACAGTCGTGGATCCGATTGATCTGAAGATCCCGGACGCAGCCTACGATGCCGAGTACGAGGTCCTGCTCTATGAGTTCAAAGCCGACCTCAACGCTTATTTGGCCGCCGGTGGAGTGGATCCAGCGGTGAACACTCTGGCCGAGCTTATCGAGTTCAACCGCCAGCACGCCGACCAGGTGATGCCCTGGTTCGGCCAGGAGATCTTCGAGGCCGCAGAAGGCAAGGGTCCGCTCACCGATGCCGCCTACCTGGACGCTCTGCAGGCGAGCCATGTCCAGATCTCCCAGCTCATCGATCGGGTCATGGACGAGCACGATCTGGATGCTCTGGTGGCGCCGACCAACAGCCCGACCTGGACCACCGATCTGGTCAACGGCGATCACTGGGGGAGCGGCACCGTCAGCAGCTCCAGCGCCGCTGCCATCTCCGGCTATCCGGCGGTGACCCTGCCCGTGGGGAATATCCACGGTCTGCCCATCGGCATTTCATTGCTGGGCCGGCCGTACTCCGAACCCGAGCTCGTCGGCTATGCGTTCGCCCTGGAGCAGCGGCTCGCAGCCTGGCGGGAACCGACGTTTCGAGGGACCGTCGAGGAGTCTGCAGACTAACTCTCGAGTCGCTTGAGACCGAAACCTGTCCGATCGAAGCCGGCCGCCCACAGAAGAGAGAAGACGGGGCCGCCGTAGCAGAACACCGCCCAGGGCAGGAGCTCGAGGGTGGCCACCCCCAGGGTGGTGGACATGAAGATCCCGGAAACGGTCCAGGGCATCAGCGGTTCGACGATGGTCACCGAGTCTTCCAGTGAACGAGAGAGATTGACCGGCGCCAGGTCTCTGTCCCGGTAGGACTTCTGGAACATGCCGCCGACGATCAGGGCGGTGACTCCGCCGTGGCTGGTGAGAGAGATCATGGTGGTGCCCGAGGCCATGGTGGCGGCGATGAGGCCGAAGGTCGATCTCACTCGGCCCAGGAGCGACCGGAGAAGTCGATCGAGAGCGCCGGAGAGATCCATCCCGGCTGCCAACAGAAACGCCGCCAGAATGATCACCAGGGTGCCGGCCATGGAATAGAGGCCACCGCGGTCGAGGAGCCGTACAAAGGACTGACTCAAACCGGCTGGATCGACACCCAGCTCGGTCACCATCTGCGGTCGGAAACCGGTCACCGCCGTGGCCATGGCGCTCTCGACCCTGAAACCCTGGAGAACCACCCCCACAACGGTAGCTACAAAGGACGACGAGGCCAGAGCCAGGGCGGGCGAGACCTTGAAAGCGATTCCCGCCACCACGACCACCAGCGGCAGCAGCGTCCAGGGTGAGAGCGAGAAGACGGACTCCAGCTCAGCCAGGAGCTCGATGGCCGAGTCGGGCACTGCCGCCGCGGCGCTCGACCGTTGTCCGACGACGGCGAAGACCACGAGCGCGCAGATTGTCGACGGCACCGCCGTATAGAGCATGTTCCGGATGTGGGCGTAGAGATCTGCTGCCGCCGCGATGGCGCAGATGTTGGTGGAATCGGAGAGTGGCGACATCTTGTCACCCAGGTAGGCACCGGAGATCACCGCCCCGGCCGTGGCGGGAAGCGGGGCTCCGATGGCGCTGGCGGCGCCCATCAGAGCCACACCCAGTGTGCCCGCCGCGCCCCAGGAGGTCCCGGTGCAGAGAGACATGACTGCAGTGACCAGAAAGGACGACAAAACGAAAAATCGCGGGCTCAAGAGCTTGATCCCCGCAGCGATCAGGGTGGGAATGGTGCCGGAAGTCACCCAGGTGCCGATGAGCATGCCGATGGCGAGAAGGATGAGGATGACGGGCAGCACCGCCGCCAGCTTCTCGCCGGTGGAGCGCTGGATGTCGTCCCAGGTCGATCCGCGGCGCCAGGCCTGAAGGCCGGCCACGCAAGCGGCGGCCAGCAGGGCCAGGACCAGTAGCTCATGACTCGCCTCGAGAAACAGTCCACCAGCGATGAAGCAGCCGATGAGAGTGATCAGCGGCAGCGCCGCCGCAGCGGTCGAGATCGGCACCGGAGACCTGGTGTTCGAGACTTGCAAGTCGGCGGGGGTCACAAGGGCTGCTGCGAGTACTGCCTGCTGAGCTTCGCGGCGTCGGTGCCTGGCTCGATCACCACGTCCTCAGGCGCCGACGGATCCTGCGCCATATCCGGTTCAGGCTCTTCCTCGTCCGCCGATTTCTTCCTGCGACGCGCTGCAAAAGCCCAGAGCGCCGCAACGATCAGGGCGCCGAATCGCTTGAGAAAGTCGATCGTGACTTCCCAGTCGATCTCTTCGAAGAAATTCAATCTTGCAAGAGCCTAGCACCTGCAAACCCGGAATGAGCTCGCTGCTACACGAGTCAGAACCTCGCCAGCGCCTGATCGAGGTCCTCGATGAGCATCGCGGCCCCTTCCAGCCCCACCGACAGGCGCACCGTCCCCGGTGGAATCTGTTGGGCCTCCAGGGCTTCGGCGTTGGTCTCCTGATTGGGGGTCAGGGCCAGGCTCTCGACGCCCCCCCAGCTGACACCGATGCGGAAGAGCTTCAGGCGATCGACAAAGGCGGCCACCCGTTGGTAGTCGTCGGTGTCTAGCTCGAAGCTGAAGAGGCTGGCGAAACCGCTCATCTGGTCCTGGACGAGCCGGGGATCGCCGGTCAGGGCGGGATGGAAGACTCGTTTCACTTGCGGCTGCTGGGAGAGGAACCTTGCCACCTGCAGGCCGTCTGCATGGTGCTGACGCATGCGGTTGGGCAGGGTCCGTAGACCGCGGTTGAGCAACCAGGCGTCGAACGGGCCGATGGCACCGCCGAGGAGCAGATAGCTGTTGTAGAAGATCGTCTCCAGCGTCTCGGCCGAGCCCACGACGGCGCCGGCGATGACGTCGCTGTGCCCCCCCATGTATTTGGTGGCGGCGTGGATCACCAGATCGACCCCCAGGTCCAGCGGCTTCTGATAGAGGGGTGTGGCCCAGCTGTTGTCGATAGCGGTCAGGACTCCCCGGTCGCGGCCCAGGGTGGCGATACCGGCGATGTCCACCACCCGGAACAGCATGGTCCCGGGACTTTCCAACCAGATCATCCGGGTCTCGGGCCGCAGTGCCTGTTCGATCGTCTGTAGATCCGAACTCAGGATCACGTCGTAGTCGATACCGAACGAGCGCAGGCGCGCTGCCAGCTCGAGGGTCGGGCCGTAGGTGTTGTTGACGAAAAGCAGATGATTACCCGACTCGAGCAGGCCGAGAAAGACGGCGCTGATAGCGGCCATCCCGGAGGCCAGGACCTTGCACGCGTCGCCCCTTTCGAGACTCGCGATCTTGGTCTCGACGGCTTCCACCGTCGGGTTCTGACCGAGGGTATAGACGTGGGACCGGTGCTCGGCAGCCAGCCCGGCTGTCAGATCGTCGATCGAGCGATGGGCGAAGAGCGAGGTCTGGACGATAGGTGGCGACATCGAGCCGACCTGCTCGGCTGCATCTTCACCGTGTCCCAGGCAGACGAGCTCGTCGGCTGGGTCGATGCGGGGTTTGTCGATCATGGAGAATCCTCGCAGGGCCCCGGGGTCATCTCGCTGTGACAGTCCCCGGAAACAGTTGCGCGCCTGCTAAACTGCCAGTTTGAAAACGAACCCTTTCCAGGAGGACCCTTCATGCCTTTCAAGCTACCCGATCTACCTTACGACAACAACGCCCTCGAGCCGTATATCGATACGACGACGATGGGGATTCACCACGACAAGCATCATGCAGCCTACGTCAACAACTTGAACGCCGCCTTGGAGGGTCATCCTGAGCTCCAGGACAAGACCGCCATCGAGCTGATCGAGGATCTGGATGCCCTGCCTGATGACATCCGCATGGCAGTGCGCAACAACGGCGGTGGTCATGTGAATCACAGCATCTTCTGGACCGTCATGAGCCCCAAGGGTGGTGGCGAGCCCTCGGGTGGCCTGGCCGACGCCATCAACGAGGCTTTCGGCTCCTTCGACGAATTCAAGGCGGCTTTCTCCAAGGCCGGTGCAACGCGCTTTGGCAGTGGTTGGGCCTGGCTCTGTGTCGGTTCCGACGGCAAGCTGGTAGTGACCAGCACGCCGAATCAGGACAACCCGATTACCGACGGGCTGCTGCCGATCTTGGGTCTGGATGTGTGGGAGCACGCCTACTATCTGAACTACCAGAATCGACGGCCTGACTACATCAGCGAATGGTGGAACGTCGTCGACTGGGACCGGGTGGCCTCCTATCGAACCATGATTCATGTCGCCGACGGCGTGACGAGCGCCGCGGACTGGGCCAAGGATCAGTGGGGCAAGCTGGAAGGCGCCCTTCGGAAGCTGACCGACTGAGCCGCTCCCGACAGAATCCTCGACCCTTGGTGGGTGGGGCTATTCTCGAGTGAGCTTGCCGGCGGCGAAGCCCGTCAGCATGGCGCACTGCGAGAGCCCCACCCATCCGAGGTGCTCCACCTTCTCCGCCAGGGTGCGGCCGGCACCCACCGTTTGCAGCATGCGCCGCACACTGGCTCTCAGGGGTGGGTGGGGTCCCTCGGGGCCCTGTCCATAGAATCTGGCCGCGCCGAGTCCGTAGTGGTAGTGCTGGCGCCAGAAACCCGTCAGGGTGGTGTTGCGTCGGTGGTGGACGATCGCCTCGGGTACGGCGAGGATCTTCCGTCCACTGGCGCGCCAGCGTTGGCAGAACTCATAGTCCTCGTATCCCGCTCCGCTATAGCTCTCGTCGAAGCCGCCCACCGCCGCGAAGGCCGCGGCGGGCACCGTCAGATTGGCGGTCTGGGCACGAACCAGGGTGCCGTCTCCGTCCTGCAGCGGCTCTGAAAGCAGCTGCGTCACCCGGTCGTAGCCGGACTGGGGATCATCGACCCGCACCGTGCCAACCAAGGCGGCTTCGCCCGAGTCCGCTAGATGGTCGGTCAGCTCTGCTGCCCAGCTCCGATCCGGGACGCAATCGTCGTCGACAAAGGCGAGGTAGTCTCCGCTGGCGGCTCGGGCGCCGGTGTTGCGTGCCGCCGCAGCACCCAGATTCTGTTCGTGGCGAATGAGGGTGAGCTGGCGGAATCCGGCGACCGTCGGCTCCGTATTTGCGCTGGAGGACTGGCCGGAGTCGTCCACGACCACGACTTCCAACGCCGATGAGGGCAACGTTTGCTCTTGCAGTCCCGACAGGCAGGCCGCCAGCGAGGAGGGCCGATTGCAGGTCGGGATGATCACCGACAACTGGAGTGGAGGTGGCGAGAGCTCAGACAAAGAGCAGCTGCTCCTCTCCCGGGGTGACGTACTTCTCGCGCTCGAACTCCAGACTGAGTCGGTACTTCATGCAGTTGCCAGGGCCGAAGAGGATGCCGGCCGCGGCGCCGATGCTGAGGGTCACCGAGCCGAGAATCAGGTAGGGCAAGGCCGTCAGGGTCTTGCCCGGCGCGATGCGTCGGAGATCGCTGAAGCTGCGTAGAAGGCGGCGAAGGGCCAGGGCAGGTGAGGCGGCTGCGAACAACACCCTTCGGGACCAGGACCAGTTCTCCACATCGATCAGCGTGGCCCAGAACAGGCGGGTACCCCAGAATTGGCCTAGCAGAAAGCCGCGCAGGGAAGAGATGTTGATGTGCACGACCTTGGCCTCGGAGGTGCTGAAAAGGGAGCGACCCTCCTTCTCCAATCGACGGAAAAGGACCCCTTCGGCCTCCAGGAGCCGATCCAGATCCTTCTGCTCCCGCAGGAGACGAGTGGGGTAGGCGGTGTTGTGCCAGCAGAGGAGTGACGATTCCTCAGAGGTGGCCCGGTTCACGCTGGGGCCGAAGTTCAGGCTGACATCGGCCCAGCTGAGAGCGGTATCGGGATTGGCATTGCTCATCGAGGGTCCCACCGCCGCATGTCCGGCCGCCTGGGCCTCGACAAGGGCACGCGCCCAACCGGGTTGCGGAAAGCAGTGATCCTCGGCGAAGACCGTGACCTCGCCTCTGGCCACCTCCACTGCCTGGGCTCGGGGCTCGCCGGTGGATCGCATCGGTCCGGTCTGGAACAGGGTCAACTCGCCGAAGGCCTCCACCTCCTCGGGCGGCACGTCGATCCGATCTTCGTCCTCACAGACCAGGATCAACTGGATCCGCTCGGCGTCCTCCTGGGCGGCCAGATGTCGGATGGTCTTGCGCAGGCGACGGTAGTCGGAAGCGGTGACCAGGATCACGGAAAGATCGATGCTGCTCATCGAGGAATCTCCTGTACGGTCCGTGTCCGATGGGCCTCTTCGGCGGCGAGAATCACCTGTAGGGCGCGCCAGCCGTCCTCTACATCAGGGGACCGCTTTCGGCCCGAGGCGACGGCTTCGACAAAGGCAGCCAGGGCCCTGGGGAAGGCCGGCTCGTGCCAGGGGGACCGGAGCTTCTCGAGAAGATCCCGGCCCGGAACAAGGCTCTTGATGCGATTGGTCAGCAGCTGGCCCCTGATAGAACCGGAACGGCAGTCGGTGTGCTGCAAGCGTTCGCTGCCGTAGCGATCATAGAGCAGCGTTCCTTGGCGGCCGCGGACCTCGATCCGATCCTCCAACATGGTGCCCAGGCTCAACTGGATCTGCGCCACTACACCGTTCTCGAAGGTCAGCTGTAGGGCCGCATGATCGTCCTCGGTGCGGTCGGACCAGAGTTGGCAGCTCACCGACCCGACGGCGGAGCCGAGGAGGTACATCAACAGATCGATGTGGTGCGAGCCCAGGTCGAGCAGCGCCCCGCCCCCGGTGGCCCGTTGCTGTTTCCAGCCGGGCAGCTGGCCGGCGACCAACCCAAAGGTGGTCCGCACCGCCAGCACCTCTCCGATCGATCCACGCTGGAGGGCCACGGCGAGATCCCGGATCATGGTGTTGAACCGATAGCTGAATCCGGTCATGCCGACGGCTCCGGACCGCCTCCAGGCATCCAGGATGCGTTGCCCATCTGCCGCGTCGGCAGCCAGGGGCTTTTCCAGATAGACCGCCAGTCCGGCCTCGAAGGCCTGATCGGCCAGGTCGGCGTGCGTTGTCGGCGGGGTCGCGATGAGCACTCCGTCCAACTCCGTCGAAGCGAGCATCTCCTCGAGGTGGGAGAAGGACGACACCTTGGGAAGAGCCTGCCCGATCTGTTGGCGTCTACCGCCATCGGGCTCGACCACTCCTGCAAGGCGCACATTTTTCACCAGGCTCGATAGAGCGGGGGCGTAGACGGAGCTCGCCAGCTCACCGAATCCGACGATGCCGAGGCTGACCATGGTGGCAGGGTCTTCAGGGGTGGAATGGCCAGAAGACCGGTATCAGCAGCATACAGAAGATGAAGACGATGAGGGTGAGGGGAAAGCCGACCTTGAAGAAGTCGAAGAAACGGTAACGGCCGGGGCCGTAGACCAGGATACAAGCCGGCTCGAGTGGTGTCAGAAACGAGCAGGAGGCGGCGAAAGTCACCGACATCACCAGAGACCGGGGGTCGAGTCCCAGGGCCCGTGCCGACTCGATGGCCACCGGCAGAACGATGAGCGCCGCGGCCTGATTGGACATGGGCTGGGTGAGGAACGAGGTCAGAACGAAGAAGGCCGCCAGAACCGCGAGACTTCCCAGTGGGCTGATGTACTGAACCACCAGATCGGCCAGATAGGTGGAGGTGCCGGTCTCCTTCATGGCCACTCCGAAGGCCATCATGCAACCGATGAGGACCAGCAGGCGCCAATCGATCGATCGGTACCCCTCCTCGGGTCGCAGCACCCTGGTCAGGAGAAGGGCGACGATACCGGCTAGGAATGCGATCGACATCGGCAAGAGGCCCGTGGCCGCCACGATCAGAGCGGCGACAAAGATCGTCGCCGCGACCCGGCCCTTGGTGGATCGCGGATGGTGGGCTGATAGATCTTCGAGATTGAGGAATTCTGCGGAGTCGAGACGATTGATGTCGTCGACGTGGCCCTGCAGCAGAAGCACGTCCCCGGTTCCCAAGCGCTGGCTCGAGATCTGGCTTCGGTAGTCTCGCTCGCTGCCGGGCGAATGGATCGCGAGCAGCGACAGGCCCGTAGCTTGGCGGAATCCTGCCGCCCGAGCGGATTTGCGCAGCCACCGCGAACCCGGCATCACCATGACCTCTACCATTCTCACCTCGTCCGACTCCAAATCGGCATCGGAGGGCTCGTAGCCGGTATCGATGTCCACCCCCATCACATCCTTGATCGACAGGATGTCCTCGCCAGCACCCTCGATCAGCAGGACGTCGCCCTCCTGCAGCTTGGAATTGGCCCGTGGCTGGAGTTTGCGCCGGTTGTCCCGTCGTATCGAAAGCACCGTGAGGTTCAGAGTCTCGCCGAGCTTGGCTTCGGCCAGGGTCTGCCCGATCAGCTTGGAGTCGCTGGGAATCACCAGCTCGGAGATGTACTTACGCAGTCCGAAGGTCTCGATCCGGTCGCCCTTGAAGCGATCGGGAATGAATCGAGGAGCGACGAATAGCAGATAGAGCAGCCCGGCCACGGTGAGTCCGATGCCCACCGGTGCCAGCTCGAAGAAGCCGATGCGATCCAGGCCATAGCTCGGCAGCTCGCCCGAGATCACCAGGTTGGTAGAGGTGGCGATGACCGTGATGCTGCCGGCCAGGATGGAGGCGAAGGCCAGCGGCATTAGCACCTTGGCCACCGAGATCCCGGCCCGCTTGGCGCCGCCCACCGTGATGGGCAACAGGACGGCGGTGGTGATGGTGTTGGAGATGAAGGCGCTCATTGCAGTTGCCGAAATCACCAGCATCCGCGTCAGGGTGGCTGGTCGATCAGTGCCAAAGGCGGCCAGGCGTAATCCAACGCGCTCGATGACACCGGTCTCTCGAATCCCCGCTGTCAGCACGAAGAGCCCGATGAGAACGAAGATGGTCTCGCTGCCGAAGCCGGCCAGAGCCTTATCAGGAGTCAGGATCCCCGGGACCGTCAGCGCCAGCAGGAGCAGGAGTCCCACGACATCGATGGAGAACACCTCGGTGGCAAAGAGCACCAGAGCCACCACGATGAGGATCAGCAGATAGGCGATTTCGAGGGTCATGGCACCGGTCGGGGCTCCGAGTCTGACGGCTTCCTCACTCGGCCAGTGGGTCGGAGAAGAGCTTCCGGCCACCCAAGGAAACAAAGAAACCATAGAGAAAGAACCCCGCCAGCAGCGATATATGGAGCAATGATCCGGCGGCCCACCAATCGGACAGATCCAGGGTGTAGAGCGCCTCCTCTAAGAAGCCAGAAAAGAATGACGCCAGGATGGCGGGCATCAGTCCGAACCGCAGAAGGACGAAGATCCTCATGAACCAGAGGAGAATGGCCCGCAGGATCAGCCATAAGATCCAGATCCCCGGCGGGTCGGTCACCGCCGTCAGCGATGCCAACACGGTCATCGCGGTGACGATGACGGCAGTTGCGGCCACCGCCCTGCGATTGGTCCCGAGAACGACTCTCATGATCACGATGAAGGTCAGGATGGCCATCGGAGCAGTCAGGCCGTCTGAGATGGCCCAGGTCGTGATCCCGATCCAATCGACCAGCTCCCAGCTGAGGTTCGAGGCCAGGCCAGCGGCTTCGGGAGCCCAGGGCTCCTGCAGGATCCGGTTGCCGATCCAGAGCTCCGCCCACGGCAGGAGCGACCAGGAGATACCCGCCAGCAGGGCCCCGATCAGGATGTCTCGCCCGACCATCGGGTCGCGGAACCGTCCTCGCAAGACGCGAGTCCAGGAGACCAGGGTGTTCGGCCAGATGCGGCGGACGTAGGGCTCGAGGGCCACGTAGAAGAACCAGACCAGCACTACGTGGAACAACGCGTGTCCCATGAAGGACCCGTTGACCACCTCAGTCACAAGATCGCCGAAGCGGAAGCCCCCCAGGCGAACGCCGAGAAGTAGCCAGGTCAGGAGAATCGTGACGAACAGAAAGATGGCGAGCCGTGTCGCCCCGGAGCGGTCTCCGCGACCGGAAGCGAGGTTGCGTCTCGCCAGAAAAACGGCGCCCCCAATGATGATAGCCATCAGCAGTCCGGTCACCACACCGAAGACCCCGCCGTGCTGCTCGGAATCACTGGCTCCAGCGTACTCCTCGGAGGAGGACGCTCCGGGTCGATTGTGAGGGCCGAGGATCTCGAAATAGGTGATCCGCCCGTCGACAGCGCCCGCCTGAATCGTCGCCGCCTGGCTCTCGGCGGTCCATGGAAAGGGTCCGGTCCAGGCTTGGAGCGCCAGCGCTGGCACCCGGGGATTCTTGACGATCTCGGCCGACGAAAACTCACGGACATCGAGTCCCGCGCTGTCGAAAACCGAACTCCAATCGGTGTCATGGGCCGGACGAGACGGTGTCTGCGGGGGTAGGGCCTGAAGAGAAACGAGTCTTCCCACGGAGTCGAGCCTGATCGTCAAGCTCCCTGGATCCTCCTGCGGTGGGTTGGAGGGCGTGACGTTGGGATAGTGAAACTCGGCGGTCAGCAGCGGCTGCGGACTGAATCGGGCCCAGAAGAGGATGCCGGGAGGGCGACCCGTTGCCAGGGATTCCCACCGCCCGGGCGCCAGGTCGGATTCCTGGATGTAGTCGAGCAGCGGGGCGTTGGGGTGGAATCCGTAGCTCTCGTAACGCGGTAGCTCGTCATAGCCCAGGTCCTGCAGGATCGACTTGGCCCGGCTCAAGAGCTCCTGAGGCGGAACTTCGAAGGGCGCCTTCTCATTGAGAAAGGCCACAGGTCGAAACAGGATCGCCAGCAACAGCAGCAGGAGAGCCGCGGCCAGAAGCGGAACGGCGACAGCCGGCCGCAGACCGCCGGTCACCTTGGCGTCCGCCACCATCTCCGGCGACGGGGTCTCGCCGGCCGCCAAGGCCGCTGCCAGAGGGTCACCGCCAGGCAGGGCGGCGGCGACACCCAACACCGTGGCGGGGCGGTTCCCCGGGTCCGGCTCGAGGCAGCGCAGGACAACCCGCTCCACCGCCGGGTCGAGCCCCTCGACCAGGCTCGAAGGCATGGTGGGGAGCGACTCCTGTTGGTGCGCCAGGTCGGCGGCGGTGTCCGCTTGAAAGGCCCGCTCTCCCGTGAAGATCTCGTAGAGCACCAGACCGAGAGAGTAGAGGTCGCTCTGCTCCGAGACGTCCCTGCCAGCGAGCTGCTCTGGTGCCATGTAGGCTGGTGTTCCCGCCCGCAGCTCGTGGCCTTCGAACTCGTCGACCAGACCAGCCAGGCCGAAGTCGGTGAGCCTCACCTGGCCCCGACCGTCCAGCATGATGTTGGCCGGTTTGAGATCCCGGTGCAGAATCCCCTTCTCGTGGGCGGCGGCCAGCCCGACACACGTCTGACGGGCGATCTGGATGGCCTTGTCGGGGGAGAGTCGGCCGATGCGGCGCAGTAGCGAGGCCAGATCCTCGCCGTCCACATACTCCATGGAGAGGAAGTGTCGGCCCTCGACCTCACCCACATCGTAGACCCGGCAGACGTTGGGGTGGGTGACCTGGCGGGCGGTCTTGACCTCGTTCAGGAAGCGCTGCAGCCGAGTGGCATCACGCTCGAACTCCTCGGGGAGGAATTTGAGCGCCACCTGCTGGCCCAGCTTGAGATCGTCGGCGTGGTACACCTCGCCCATGCCTCCGCGCCCCAACAAGCCGAGGACCCGATAACGCTCATCGAGAACGGTGCCGGGGACGAAGCGGCCGTGATCCGAGGTGACCTGCGACGGGGTCGAGCTCGGTCGCAGGTCAGGTGCTGGCGAACGCGGCTGGCCGTAGCTGGTCCTGGTGGGCTGCTCCGACTCCGGCAAGGCCGGGGCACCGCACGAGCCGCAGAACCGCTGCTCCTCCGCCAACGCACCACCACAGTTTGTACAGTGAGCCATGCGCGGCTTACGATGCCACAAGTGGGAAGGAGAAGAAAGAATCGGCAACCACGACCTGATTTCGTCGTACTATCAATGAAAACCAGATGTCGGAGCACCCTCAAGAGCGCCAGCTCCCGATTCGGAGTCGGCTCGCATGCACAAAGGAGTCTGCTATGAAGCGTCCTCGTACCTCGACCCCCTACCGATCGTTCTCAATGGCCTGTGTCGGAGCCCTGGCCCTGGCGAGCCTCGCCGCTGCGGCGGACTGGCCGCAGTGGCGTGGTCCGAACCGCGATGGCAAGTCGGCCGAGACCGGCCTGCTCAAGGAATGGCCCGAGGGCGGGCCGCCGATCGCCTGGCGGTCAGAGGGGGTGGGCAAAGGCTTTTCGAGCGTCTCCGTGAAGGACGGCCGGATCTACACCATGGGAGACCTCGAGGATGGTCAGTACGTCTTCGCGCTCAACGAGGCCGATGGGGAAATCCTCTGGAAGACGAAGGTCGGGACCACCCACGATGACGACTATGGCGGCTCGCGCTGCACTCCGACCACCGATGGTGATCGGCTCTTCGTGACCAACACCGAGGGCGACGTGATCTCGCTGGAGGCGGCCACCGGCAAGGAGGTCTGGCGGGTCAGCATGGTGGAGAAGTACGACAGCTACCTGATGAAGGCCATGGGTAGCTACGACTGGCGTTATACCGAGTCGCCGCTGGTCGACGGCGACAAGGTCATTGTCACGCCAGGCCACATTCGCGCCATGATGGTGGCGCTCGACAAGAAGACCGGTGAAGAGATCTGGGTCACGCGCGGCGGGCGGATCGGGCCCATCGGCGCCGACGGGGCAGCCTACTCATCGGTCGTTGTTACCGAGATCGCCGGCACCCGGCAGTACGTGCAGCTCGTCGGCCGCGGCGTGATGGGCGTCGAGGCCGAGACCGGCAAGATGCTGTGGAGCTACAACCGGGTGGCCAACGACATCGCCAACATCCCGACGTCGCTGGTGACTGGCAATTACGTCTTCTCGTCGACCGGCTACGGGACGGGCTCGGCACTGCTGAGGATCTCGAAGAATGCCAACTTCGACGAGAGCTCGGAAGAGGAGCAGGATGAGTGGCTGGTCGAGGAGGTCTACTTCCTCGAAGGCAACACCATGCAGAACCACCACGGCGGGCTGATTCTCCACGAGGGCCACGTCTTCACCGGCACCGGCCACAACAAGGGCTTCCCGCTGGCCGTGAAGATGGAGACCGGCGAGATTGCGTGGGGACCGATCCGCAACGACGGCAAGGATTCGGCGGCCATCACCTACGCCGACGGGCGAATCTACTTCCGCTACCAGAACGGCCTGATGATCCTGGTGGAGGCCAACCCGAAGGAGTACATCGAACATGGCTCCTTCCCCATTCCCGGAGCCAAGGGACCCAGCTGGTCACATCCGGTGGTGGCCAACGGCAAGCTGCTGCTCAAGGAGCAGGGGACGGTCTTCAGCTACGACATCGCGGCGCAGTGACGCAGTTACCGGCTCCCTGCGGTCGCC
>CAJHZZ010000084.1_pt1 | contig 31189 bp, 22 predicted proteins | sample 9199071 | NCBI WGS metagenome assembly CAJHZZ01 (sample SAMEA7708275, study PRJEB35096) | sediment metagenome | biome: marine neritic benthic zone biome [ENVO:01000025]; feature: sediment [ENVO:00002007]; material: shallow marine sediment [ENVO:03000034] sea grass bed [ENVO_01000059] ...
CTGATGGGCGTGGCCGACAGAGTGGGTACCGTTACTGTCGGCAAACAGGCGGACATCATCGCGGTCAGGGGAGATGTCCTGCGCTACATCAATCTACTTCGGGAGGTGGATCTGGTGATCAAACGAGGCGTACGCTACAAATAGTCGCTCGGATCGAGGAATAAAGTCGGGCCCCCAGGTGTCGTATCTAGTGGAGGTCGTGGACCACGAACAGCGTCCCTGCTGGGCTCGCCGAAATCGTCATCGATTCGGGGGATTCCCAAGTCGAGACAGTGGATTCGAGTGCCCACTCGATCGGTAGCCCGATACGTGCTGAGCACACCGCGTCCGCGCCACCGACCGAGGAATTGGCGGGCGACGGCGAGGCCGATCCCCTGCGTCTGTATCTGAGAGAGATGAGCGCCGTGGCGCTGCTGGACCGCGGTGGGGAGGTCGAGATTGCCAGTCGGATCGAGGCTGGGGAGCGAGACATCCATGTCGCGCTGGCCGAGCACCCCCGACTTGCGATGGCGTTGCTGGCGTGGACCGCGAATTCTTCGCGACCGTCTGCCGCCGCCGATGCCCTCTGGAGCCGGGAGATCTCGACGGCCGAGAATCGACGGCTGTGCCCGATCCTCCGCCGGCTCGGCAGAATCGCCCGCCAGCAGTCGGAGATCCGAGCTCTGCGCAGCAGTCAATCGGTGCCGTCGCAAGGGGTGAGTGAGACGCAGCTCCTCTCTCGGGAGATCGATCGGCTGCAAGGGGATATGGCCCTGGAGATCCGTGATCTGGACCTGTCGCGGCGGCAGGTGCGTCAGATGATCGGCTTGCTGCGGGAGTTGATCGGCTCTCTGGAGGAAGACCGGTTGGCGGTGGTCAGGGCCCGCAGGGCTCTGGCACAGGAGTCGGCGGTCGAGCTAAGGGCGCTCCATCGGCGTCGTATTCGCCGATTCCGCTCGCGAATCTCCAGCGTCGAGAAGACCCTCGAGATCAGCGCGCATGAGCTGAGTGGAGTCGCCGACAGGATGAGCCACGGTTGGCGGCAGGTCGAGCAGGCACGCGACGAGCTGATTGTCGCCAATCTCCGGTTGGTGGTCTCGGTGGCAAAACGGTACACCCGCCGTGGACTGGGTCTGCTCGATCTGATCCAGGAAGGGAACATCGGTCTGCTGCGGGGAGTGGACAAGTTCGAGTATCGGCGCGGCTACAAGTTCTCGACCTATGCCCACTGGTGGATTCGGCAGGCGATCACCCGGGCGTTGGCCGATCAGGGCCGGACGATTCGGATACCGGTCCACATGACCGAGACCCTGCACCAGATCAACTTCGCCAACCGGGCGCTGGTCCACGAGCTGGGTCGAGAGCCGCGGGACGAAGAGCTGGCCGAGCGCCTCGATCTGCCGGTGGCCAAGGTTCGCCTGCTGCGCAGTCTCGCCCATGCACCGATCTCGCTCGAGTCGCCCCTGGGAGAGGAGGACGAGGGACAGTTCGGTGATCTGATCGAGGACCGAAGTACCCCATCGCCGCTGGAGGAGGTGATCACCAGTCGGCTCCAGGAGCAGACCGTCGAGGCGTTGCGGGTGCTGAATCCCCGGGAGCGGCAGATCCTGCGCCTGCGCTTCGGCCTCGGGGAGGAGCCGACCCGTACCCTGGCCGAGACCGGCCGGGCCTTCCATGTCACCCGCGAACGGGTCCGTCAGATCGAGGCTCACGCTCTGCACAAGTTGCAGCGGAACGACCACTGGCAGCATCTGCGCGGCTTCGTCGGCACGACCCGGAGCTGAGTCGGTCCGCGCTACAACTGGCGGTGCTGGTAGAGCTCTCCGTCCTCGAATCCGTTGCGGCGGTAGTAGGGGCGCGTGCCGATGGCGGAGATGACCGCCAGATCGCTGTACCCCTCGACTTTGGCGATCCGCGCCGCCTCTTCCAGCAATCGCCGTCCCAGTCCCAGGTGCTGGGAGCGAAGACCCTCCTTCTGAGAGAGGCTGGCCAGGACTCCGTAGACGTGGACCTCGCGGACCATGGCGCTGCGTCGGATCTCTGGGATGTCGACGGCCCTGGCTGGCAGTGAGAGCCGCAGAAAGGCCGCGATCCGCCGCGCTGGGGTGATCCACTGCAAGAAGACCTCGCGTCCGAGTGAGGTGTCGTAGTCGATCCGGTCGAGCACGAGGTCGTCGGGATCGACCTGCCGGTGCCGGATTTCGCGGCTGCGAATCTCGCCGCAGCGTCGGCCACGATCCCGGATCTGCTGATCGACGACCTGGCGCAGATTGGTCACCCGGCTGCCGTCGACGATATCGGTGCCCGGAATGTCTCGGACTACCCGGGTCACGCGACAATATTCCGGAGTGAGCTCCATACACGCGGAGACCACCGAAAGAAGATCTGCGTGGGGGTAGGGCTGCCAGTCGCCCCGCTCGAAGTAGGCCATGAGCTCGGCGGTCTCCACCAGGCTGCAGGGATAGATCTTGATCTCGTCCGGTCGAAAATCGGCATCCTCGAAGATCCGTCGGAAGTCCTCGACATCCTCAGCCGGAGTGGAACCGAGCAGATTGGGCATCCAGTGCGCGTGGATTTTGAATCCGGCCTGACGGAGCAGAAACATGGCTCGCCGTGACGCCGCTACATCGTGTCCTCTCCGGTTGAGCCGCAGGACCCGATCGGACAGGCTTTGCAGACCGATCTGGATCTTGGTTGCCCCCAGTCGGCGCATTCGCAGGGCCTCCTGCAGGTCGAGGTGATCTGGGCGGGTTTCGAGCACCAGACCCACACAACGCGCCGCGGCGGTTTCGTTCTGTTGCTGGAGCTCGAAGAGTCTCTCCCAGGAGGTCGACTCGGCTGCCGGTTCCCACAGCCCCTGGTTCTCGAGGAAGCCTCGAACTACCTGATTGTAGGACTCCTCGATGCTCCTGCCATCGATGCAGCGGGTCAGGTCCCGGAAGTCGACGAGAGGTGGGACCGGCTCCTCGTCCACTGGGGATCGGCCGTGTCGATTCATCGCTTCGAAGCAGCGCGCGATGAACCAGCGCTGATAGGACTCAGGGTACGAGGACCAGGTACCGCCCAGGACGATGAGCTCGACTTTGTCGGTTTCGTGTCCGATATTGTGGTAGGTCGTGAGCCGTGAAAAGCTCTGGGCGAAGGGATCGAATTGATGCTGGGCCGCCCGTTGGGCTCCGGGTTCGCTGGAGAGATAGCTCTTGGGCATGCGGACATCGCTGGGGCAGAAGATGCAGCGGCCTGGACAGGGGTAGGGCTTGGTCAGGACCGTCACGGGAGCCACACCGCTCTGGGTCCGAATCGGCTTCATGCGCAGCTTCTCGAGGATCGGACGCTCCTCCAGCCCCCAACCTTCCTGCTGGTTCAGATGACGAAATCCGCGAATGACCTCGCTCTTGGAGAAGAAGCCACCGCCTGGTTTCGGATGCCGCCTGAGAAGGCGGTCGTAATCCGCAGGATCGAGAAGCTGGGATCGGAGGATCTCCTCGAGAAGATCCCGCAGCGAGGCCTCATGCTGCTCTGGCGAGAATCGATAGTCGGAGTTGGACATGGGATAGAGAGCCGATGAACGCCGCCACCATCGCCGCCCTGAGCCGCATCAACCGCAAGTTCTATGACTCCTGCGAGGAGTCTTTCAGCGCCACTCGATCGCGACCCTGGAAGGGATGGAACCGAGCGATAGCGCCCTTTCTCGAAGGATGTGCGACGCCGACTCCCGGCGCGACAGGCAAGCGTATTCTAGACGTCGGTTGCGGTAATGGTCGATTCGGCGTCTTCTTGGACAGGGTGTTGGAGTCTCCTGCCAGCTATCTGGGTCTCGACAGCGGTCCGCGAATCCTCCGCCGGGCTCGTCAGAACCTCGCGCCCCTCGAGCATCTGCGAGCCGACCTTGGGGAGTGTGAGCTCTCAGAGGACCTGGTGGGTCAGGGAGTCGACACTGGACCCTACGATCTGGTGGTGGTCCTGGGCGTTCTGCACCACATCCCAGGTCTCGACCGACGTCAGCGGCTACTCGAGGAGCTGGCCGGGCTCCTGTCGTCGGCCGGGGTCCTGATTCTGTCGTTCTGGCAGTTCGGGGGCGACCCACGGTTTCGCCGGCGGATCGTCGACTGGCAGCGTCACAACGCGGTGGCCGAGGAGAGCATAGCGCTCGGCGAGTTGGAGCGCGGGGATTGGCTGCTGGCCTGGGGGGATGGCGATTCGGCTCGGCACTGGAAGGACGACGACCTGGGCCCCCGAAGATACTGCCATCATGCCGAGCCCGACGAAGCCCAGCGGTTGGTACAGAGTCTGGGTTTGGCGCTTGTCGACAGCTTCCAGGAGGACGGCAAGAGTGGCGATCTGAATCTCTATTTCGTCCTCCAGCAGAGCGCGAATTTCGCCGCTCCATAGTGTCAAGTTCCACCGAGGTTTCGGAGTCCGCAAGCTATAATCGACCTCGTATGGAGAGCGAGAACCTGCTATGGCTGTCTGGATGACGCCGACCCATATCCTCCTGGCCTTCGCCTTCGTGGCGGTGGCCTTGTCCGGCCTGTTGGCGGTCTACTACAGCCGGGTCCGCATGCTGCTGCGTCAGATGCGTGACCAGTCGGCCGAGGTGCGGAAACTTTTGAAGAAGATTCACCGAGTCGAGGAGGAGCAGCAGTTCGTCCTCAGTTTCATCCGCGAAATCCCCTATCTGACCGGTGAGCTGAACAACTCCATGAACCCCAGGGGGATTCCCCAGGTTCTGCTCAATGTCATTATCCGTACCTTCGAGCCGGAGCAAGCGGTGGTGATGGTGAGACGCAAGAAGACGCTGGCTCAGCCCGATGGCGATAAGCAGTTCGTCGCCGCCGCGGTGGCCGCGCCGCGGGCCAGCTTTGGTCACGGCATGGTGGTGACCATGGGTGAAGGGGAGCTCGGATTCGTCGCCCAGCAACAGCAGGTCATGGACCGTGCCATGCTCGATCGTGAGGCGGCCGGCTATCGGAGGCCCAGTGCAACCGGTATCGCGGCCTTCAGACCCGATATGGCGGCCCCGCTGCATCTCGGTGAGAGGACGTTGGGCCTCATCGCGCTGCGTCGTCCCGACAAGATGAAGCCCCACGGTATCGACGTCTTCAGGGTCATCGCCCAGATGGGAGCTTTTGCCCTGAACAACCTGGCAGCCTACACAGAAGTCAAGTCGGTGGCGGACGTCGATCCGCTGACCAAGATCTGGAACAAGGGCGTCCTGAGCTTCCGACTCGGAGAGGTGATCTTCGAAGCCGAGGAGGACCATACCAACGCCTCGGTCTTCCTCTTCGATATCGACCATTTCAAGAACTACAACGATGTCAATGGACACGTCGCGGGCGATCGGCTGCTGCAGCTGTTGGCCAGGCTGGTCAAGGAGCAGACCCGGATGGATGACATCTTCGGTCGCTTCGGAGGTGAAGAGTTCCTCCTCATTCTGCCTGGCAAGACCCGTTCCCAGGCTCGTATCACCGCCGAGAAGGTCCGTGCCACGATCGAGTCGTACGAGTTTCCGTTCGGCGACAAGCAGCCCTTCGGCCGACTGACGATCAGCGGCGGTGTCTCCTGCTTCCCCGAGGACGGTCGAAACAGCTCCGAGCTGCTCCGGGCCGCCGATCAGGCCCTCTACCAGGCCAAGAGGGAGGGTCGCAACAAGGTCTTGGCGGCCGGGTCCGAGGACAGAGTCAGCGTCTGATGGATCGGCGTCAAGCCGGTCAGTCCGTCTGATCCAGACAGTACAGATGATCGGTGGTGCGCAGGAAGAGTTGCCCCTGCGCTGTGGCCAGCGAGGCTAGCGTGTACTCTTCGACGGTGTTCTCCGCCAGTATCTCGAAGCTCGAGCCCGCCGAGACCACGGTTGTCAGACCCTGCTCGCTGGTGGCGTAGAGCTTGCCCTCGGCAAGCAACGGCGAGGCACTGTAAATGGCGCTGGCGATCCTCTCAGGCCCCCAGATCACATCACCGGAGGCCGCGTCCAGCTTCCAGAGGATTCCCTTGTCGTTGAGCAGATAGACGGAGGTGCCGTCGAAGATCGGACTGGGAACATCTGGACCTCGATCCATGGTCCAGTCGATCTTTGGCGCTTGCCTGGCTCCCGCCACGGACGACATGGCGAGCAGCGGCCGGACGCGGGAAGGAGCGATGATTCGATCACCGACGATGACCGGCGAAGCGACAACCCTTTGCATCGGATTGCGGGTCGGATTCAATCCGCCCACTCGCCAGATCTCGGCACCGGTCGACAGATCGTGACCCGTGACGTAGTCCGCGCCACTGATGACCAGAGCGCTCTTGCCGCCGCTGGACAGTAGAGCCGGGGTCGTATAGGCGTCGGGCGCCTCCTTGGGAGCGTCGGTTGGGCGTTCGATCCGCCAACGATTCTCGCCGTTGGATTTGTCGATTCCCAGGACATAGGAGGGGTCGTCGGTATGAAAACCGTGCAGCACCTGGATGTAGAGGGTCTGCTCGACAAGCAGCGGCGAGGACGAGTAGCCATGCAGGATGCCGAACTCACCGTAGTCCTCCTGCAGATCGCGTTGCCACAGCTGTCTGCCGGCGAAGTCGAAGGCGCTCAGAACTCCGGTTCCGGTCATCACCCAGACGGCCGTACCGTCGGTCACCGGGGAGGGCGAGGACATGTTGCCCTTGCGCTTGGATTCATTACGATCGTCGAGGGGCTGCTGCCAGAGAATCTTCCCGCTGGTTCTGGAGATGGCCCAGAGCGACAGGCTTGTGCCTCGGGCCACGTTGAGGAACACATGGTCGCCCCAGATGATGGGAGTCGAACCGCTGGTCTCTGGGAGGGCGACCTTCCAGACGACGTTCTCGGTGCTGCTCCACGTCGTGGGCAGGCCGGTCTCCGGGCTGACCCCGTTCCTCTGGGGTCCCCGCCAATGAGGCCAGTTCTCGGCCCAGGCGGGAGTCAGGACGCAGGCGGCAACGAGCAGGGAGAGGACTGAGCGAGCTTTCATGGGCGAAGTCTACCAGCAGGTCGCAGGATAGACTGCCTCGCGATGTCGGACCCGAGGCTTGGATTCATCCTGCAGCCGACCTACAGAATCGAGTCGGGGAGACCGGTTATCCACCTCTGGGGAACGCTCGAGTCGGGCGAATCGTTTCTCCTCCGGGACGATCGATTGATTCCCCATTTCTACGTACGAGCCTCGGACGCCGCCCGGGCAGCCGAACTGGGGGCTCGACAGATTCTGAACAGCCGTCGGCGGTCGTTTGCCGGCGACCCGATGCGTCGGGTGGAGATCGCCACACCCCCTGACACCCCTGCCCTGCGGGAGCGTCTCCATCGTGGCGGTGTCGACACATTCGAGGCCGACGTACGGTTCGCCATGCGCTACCTGATCGACCGGGATATCCGGGGCTCCCTGAGGATCTCAGGTCACTCGCGGACCGCGGGTCGGAGTCTGCGAGTCTTCGAGAACCCGCAGGTGAGTGCCGCTGAATGGAGTCCGGATCTGCGCGTCCTGTCCCTCGACATCGAGACGGACCCGAGGGGGCAAAGGATCCTGAGCGTCGGACTCTGGGGCTGTGGTGCGCAGGAGGTGATCCTGTTGACTGGCGAGGGACAGTCCTGTCCGCCGCCGGCGATCCCTGTGTCCTCCGAGAAGGAGCTTCTGGAGAGCCTCTCTCGGCGGGTGCGGGAGCTGGATCCGGACATCCTGACGGGTTGGAATGTAGTGGACTTCGACTTTGCTGTCCTGGTTCGCCGGGCAGAAGATCTGGGGCATGATCTGGCACTGGGCCGGGGTACCGGAGGGACTCGGTACCGTCCCGGCAGGAGCCATCGCGAGAACTCGCAGGTGTGGATTCCCGGCCGGTTGGTACTCGATGGCCTGCACCTGCTGCGCGGGGCCTTTGTCCGCATGGAGCGTCAGTCGCTGGATTTCGTCGCCAGAGAGGTGCTCGGCGAAGGTAAGACTCTTAGCGGAGAGGCCCACACAGCCGAGGAGATCCTGCGTCGGTTCGAGAGCGATCGGCAGAGCTTTGTCGACTACAACCTCACCGATGCTCGCCTGGTGCTGGAGATTCTCGGCGAGCTGGGCCTGGTCGAGTTGGCGGTGGAGCGAAGTCGTCTGACCGGGCTACCGCTGGATCGCGTCTCGTCGTCGGTGGCTGCCTTCGACTTTCTCTATCTCAAGGAGTTGGCCAAGCAGCGGATCGTGGCACCCAGTGTCCGGGCAGCTGAGCGGCCCGCCGCAGCGAGCCTGGGAGGCGGTCACGTCTTCGAACCCGAGCCTGGTCTCTACGACCAGGTGCTGGTGCTGGACTTCAAGAGCCTGTATCCCAGTCTGATCCGCACGTTTCAGATCGATCCTCTCGGCTTGGAGAGTCGGCCCCAACCTGAGACTGACTACATCGTCACTCCCAACGGGGCGCACTTCGTTCGCCGGCCGGGGATCCTGACCCGTCTATTGGACGAGTTGATCCCGCGGCGGGAAGAGGCCAAGAGAGCCGGGCGCCCTATCGAGAGTCTGGCCATCAAGATTCTGATGAACTCCTTCTACGGCGTCCTCGGCACTCCGGTCTGCCGTTTCTACAACCCGGAGATAGCCAACGCCATCACCAGCTCTGGCAGGCATCTGCTACTCGAGTCCAAGGAGCTTCTGGAAGAGTGGGGTCACCGGGTGCTCTATGGAGATACCGACAGTCTGTTCGTCGAGTCGGGCGCTGGAGACTCGGTCCAGGCGCAAGCGCTCGGCGAGGAGCTGGTGCGCCGTTTGAATCAGAGTCTGACTCGCTGGATCGGTGAGCGTTGGGGTGTAGAGAGTCGCTTGGAGATCGAGCTGGAGAAGGTCTATGCGCGCCTCTTCCTGCCTGCGGTCCGACACGGTACGGCCGGCGCCCGCAAGCGGTACGCAGGGCTGATCGAACGCGCCGGCCGGCAGGAGGTGGAGTTCACCGGTCTCGAAGCGGTGCGCAGAGATTGGACCGATCTCGCTCGACGTGTCCAGAGGGATCTCTACCGACGGCTCTTTGTCGGCGAGGAGATCGAGGAGTATCTGGCAGGAGTGGTGGCGTCGGTCAGGCAGGGCGAGCTGGATGAACAGCTGGTCTACCGGAAGGCGCTGCGCAAGGAGCTCGATGCGTACACCAGCACCACGCCTCCTCATGTGGCCGCAGCGCGCAAGCTGTCCGGCCCGCCAGGGCGCTTGATCAGCTATTACATGACCGTGGCCGGCCCCGAACCGGTGGAGCAGCTGGCTCACGCCATCGACTATCAACACTACCTGGAGAAGCAGTTGCGACCTGTGGCAGAGCCGGTCCTGACCCAGCTCGGTTTGGACTTCGCCAAGGTCATCGGCGATGATCGCCAGCTGGATCTCTTCTGAGCCGAAACTCAGACCCTATGACTTGGATCGTAGCGCTGGCACTGGCATCTCTGCTCTTCTGGCTGGGGTTGACCGCCGATCGTCGACGTGCCTGGCCAGGGGAGCGGTTGCTGCGAGAGGACCCCCCGAAGGCGCACGTCGAGGTGTCGGAGCCGGTTGTGGCGATCGTACCGGCCCGCAACGAGGCCGAGGTCCTGCCCCGGACGCTGCCGGCGTTGTTGGCTCAGGAAGGCATCGATTTGCAGGTCATCCTGGTGGATGACGGCTCGAATGACGGGACGGCGGTGAGGGCCGTTGCTCTAGCCAGGGAAAATGGATTCGAAGATCGCTTGCAGGTCTTGCAGGCCGGCAGCCGTCCGCCGGAATGGAGCGGCAAGATCCACGCTCTGCACTGCGGGTACCAGTATCTGCTGTCGCAGGGTCGAGAGTCCCTCCGCTGGATCCTGTTTACTGACGCGGACATCGAGCACCGACCCGGTTCGGTTCGGGATCTGTTGGACCGTGCTGTGGAGGGGGATGAGACAGGTTCGTGGGACCTGGTCTCGGTCATGGCTCGATTGCGGGCCGATGACTTCTGGGAGAAGTTGATGATCCCCGCCTTCGTCTTCTTCTTCCAGCTCCTCTATCCCTTCCGGCGAGTGGCCGATCCCGGTTCATCGGTCGCTGCTGCGGCCGGGGGATGCGTCCTGATCTCGCGTCAGGTCCTCGAGCACACGGGAGGTCTGCCGGTCATCGCGGAGGAGATCATCGACGACGTGGCGCTTGGGCGGGCCGTCAAACGAGCTGGCGGAAGGGTCTGGCTGGGATTCGACCCCGGAATCGTCTCGGTCCGGCCCTACACCGATCTGAGAGCTCTCTGGCAGATGGTGAGCCGGACGGCCTTCACCCAGCTAGGGTACCGGGTGGACTTGCTGCTGGCGACGTTGGTGGCTCTGGGAGTCTTCCTGGTAGCCCCACCCATCTGGGTGCTGTTGGCTGGTCTGATGTATGGAACCTCTGGCGGCGGTGGAATCGAGAATTGGCTCTGGCCGATGGTCTGGTCACTCATGTCGTGGATGCTGATGACCTGGGCGTACTGGCCGGCAGTCCGCTATCACCGCCTGGCCGCTCCCTGGGCCGCGACTCTCCCGGTGGCGAGTCTCTTCTTCGGTCTGATGACGGCTGGATCGGCGCTGGACTACTGGCGTGGCAGGGGCGCGACCTGGCGCGGCCGTCGCTATCGGGGGTCCGGCGACTCGACCTCGCCGCCACAGAGGTAGTCGCGGGTGGCGAACATGGTCAGCTCCCAGAGATCCCGAGCGGTGTCGTGCCGCAGGATATACACACCGTCATCATCGGCCAGTACCTTGAAGTATCGATGGTCGGGGCCAAGCCAGCAATCGAGCAGGCGGTCGACCCTGAAACTGCGCTCTTGCAGGGAGAATCTACGGGGTGTCTCTTCGCCGCGATAGCCCGCATGGCATTCGACCCGCAGAGTAGACGGGCGGGTCCTGGCTCGATGGAGAGGGTCGCGCATCTCCAGAAAGCGTAACACTCCGTGGCGCGGAGGGTGGCTGGAGTCAGCCCCGGTCGATGAGATCGTCGGAAGTCCTGAAGATCAGCGAAGTCTTGCCAGCGGTGATCTGGTCCCCTGGCAGGAGCTGGCTGTAGCGGACCTGCACCCCGTTGAGAAAGGTGCCGTTGCGGCTTTCCAGATCGCGCAAGAAGAACTCCTTGCCGAAGGCTTCGATCTGGAAATGGGCTCCAGAAACGGCGGGGTCGTCCAGGGCGATATCGGCATCGGCGCCCTGTCGGCCGAACACGGTTTTTGCCAGGGCGAGAGGTCGTCGCTCCTGCCCCGGAGGGGCGCCGAGGATCAGCAGATAGGCCTCCAGATCGATCTGCAGATAGGGCGAGGGCAGGGCGTTGGGATCGGCTTCGATCTGCTCCGTCCCAGGTTCCTCCTCAGCTTCGCGCTCCTTCGATTCGGGTGCGGTGGCCAGCTCGTCCATGATCGACTCCATCATCAGAGCAGGCTGGAAAACCGTGTCCGCGGACTCGGTGACCAGGGACTCCGCCGCCGCACCGGAGTCGGCTCCGGGTGGGGCGACTTCGGTCGAAGCGAGCCTGACTTCAGCGCCACAGTCGGGGCAGCGCCAACTATTGGTGTTGGGATCGGATTGCGCCGAATCCATGTCTTGGTTGCAGCTCTCGCAATGCCAGGCCATCGGATTTCACTCCTTCCAGCGCAGCTGGAGACTGTTCTCACGCGGATCCACCTGGACCCTCAAGGTGCGCTTCTTGCCGTTGGTGTAGCGACTTCGGATGGCGTTGGAGGCCTCGACCCCACGGTCCGGATCGTTGAGGGTGACCTCCAGGGTATGGGTTCCCGGCGGCACGGCGACCACGGCCCGACTACCGTAGCCGGTGAGCTTCTGCAGACGACCCTCGACCGGTTTGAGCTCTTGGCTCCAGACCCTGGTGCCGTCGAGGAGGACCGAGAGAAACGCCGGGCCCCCTTTGTGTTTGTACAGAATGGTCACCGGCGTCAGGGTCACCCGAGGAGGAGCAGGCGCTGTCTCGACAACGGCGGCCGCAAGGGTCTCCTGGGGCACGACAGCCTCTCGAGGCTGCGGCTGGGGCTGCGCTGACGCGGGCTCCGCGGCGGACCTTTTGGATTGACTCTCCGGTACCCGTACGGCAGCGGGTGGAGCCTCGGACTGACGTTCGGGTGGCTCGGCCGAATCCATCAGTCTGGTCAAGGGAGATTCGCCGAGATCGATGGGCGTCTCTACCTGGGGCACCGGCGCAGGGTCTTCGAGCTGGAAAATAGCACTGACGCCGACCACGCTGACGAGCAGGAGCAGCAGGGTGGCAAGGCGGATCCGACTGCGAGTAGCCGTCTGCACCAGGGGAGGCTGTCCAACGATGAGTGTCCCTAGGTCCTCGTCTCCGGTCTCTCCCTGGGTGGCTCGATGGATGGAGGCCGTGCTCAGTTGGACCGTCCGGGTCGTCGGGTGCCCCGGATCCCTCTCATAGTTGGAGGCGACGAAGGTGGGTATGGTGTCGGAGGCCATCGTGGGTGGTGCTGGAGTCGGTTGGCCGCTGCGAAAATCGTTGGCCGGATCGCTCTCCATGGCGAGCCGGATCTGCTCCAGAGCGGCGGCGAAATCGGAGCCGCTCTGATATCTGGAATTGGGATCCTTCTGCAGAGATCGCTCGACGACAGCTGCCAGTTGACTCATGGCGGGTGTGGCTGCGAGCTGCAGAGGCCGGGGATCGACATTGAGGATCTTGTAGACGACCTGTACCAGCGAGTCGCCCCCGAAAGGCGTGGCTCCCGAGACGCACTGATAGAGCACCGCCCCAAGCGAGAAGAGATCCGACCGACCATCGAGGGGGTCGTCGCGAACCTGCTCGGGCGACATGTAGGCGGGTGTGCCGAGTACCTGCCCGGAGATGGTATGCGACTCGGAGACGATCTTCGCCACACCGAAGTCCGACACCTTGGCCGTACCGTCTGTGCCGATGAGGATGTTGGAGGGTTTGATGTCGCGGTGGATCCGGCCGGCACGGTGGGCGTAGTCCAGCGCTCGGGCCACCTGCTCCAGGATCTCCAGGGTTCGCGAGCCGCTGAGCCGATTGCCGTCGTCCAGAAGATGACGCAGCGACCTACCCTGAACCCACTCCATGGCGATATAGGGGAGCCTCAAGGTCGGATCGGTATCGGCGTCGTAGACCCGCACAATGCCCGGGTGCGAGAGCTTGCCGGCGGCTCGCGCCTCCAGCAGAAACCGGCTCTCGAGCTCGTTCTGCTCGCGATTGTCGAGACTGAGGCTCTGCAGCACGACCTTGAGAGCGACCTTGCGATCGAGATTGGGATCGTGGGCTAGATAGACGCGACTCATCGAACCGGCACCCAGATCGCCGACAATCTCATACCGACCGACGTTTTCCAGGACTAGCGGCTGCACTCGCGGGGCTCCAGAAGTGGCGATCGACCCCGCTGGCCGTGGCGGCATGCCAGGGCTCAACGGAGGCGCAACACGACCTCCACCGTAGGACGCGGGGCCTTGTGCTGCAAGGGAATTCGCCACACCAGGGCTCTCTCGATCTGGCGGGATACACTCGACCGGGGAGGGCAAGACCGGCATCCAGTGGGCCTCTCGTGGCATAGAGAGCCGGGCGAAACAATCCGACCCCGAGATGAGTAGGTATTGTTGATGACGTTGAGGAATCCAGTCTGGTCGGGAATCGCCCTGGCTATGTGGTTGATTCTGCCCAGCGCCGGTGACGCCCGAGAGAGGCTGGAGATGCAGCACGTCGCTCTACCTCTACCCGGGGCGCCGACGGTCGCCCTGCCCGCCGATCTGAATCGAGATGGTCTGCAAGATCTGGTGATCGCTCTGGCTTACACCGAGTGGGATCAGATCGGTATCGACGAGCTCACGGAGATGCGTGAGATCGAAGGACTGGTCATGGTCATGACGGTCGTGCCGGTGGTCATGGATCGACGCGAGATCCGCGTCTATCTCGGTCGCCCTGGTGGTGGCTACGAATCGACTGCGCTGACCACTCCCATCGACTTGACGGTGTTGTCACTGGACCACGGTCCGCTACAGGCGCCTGTGATTCTGCTGACCGACAGCGGCGTGGCGGCTCTGCGGTACCGGGAAGGAGACGACGGTCCCGGTCTGGAGATCGAGCCGCTGGTGGAGGCCGAGCCGGTGCTGGCACGCAGTGGCACCCTGATTCCCCACCTGGGGCTGAGCCTGGATCTGAACACAGATGGTGACCGGGACCTTCTGTTTCCGGTCAATACGGGTTTGGATCTCTACCTGGCCGGGGATCTGGCAGCCGGGGGCGCGATGACCGACCACGTCGAGATACCGGGTGACAAGACCTGGGCTCGCCGCGATCTGACCCGCTACTACCCGTTGCCAGTGGTTCGCGATGTCAACGGCGACGACTATCCAGATCTTCTCTTTCCAGATCTACGGCGCGGTTGGGAGCATTTCGAAGTGCTGCTCAATCGCGGCTCGCAAGGATTCGACGTCGCCTTCTCGCCTCTGCCAGAAGACGAAAAGCCTCCGTCGCCCGCAGAGATTCCCGAGCCCTCGGGAGTGGTGACGATCAGCCCTGAGGGCGAAGAGCCGGCCGCGACCCGGCAGGAGGGCTTTCCGGTAGTGCACTTCGGCGATCTGGATGGCGACGGCGTGGGCGAGTACGTGACGGAAGAGAGCCTCGAGGATGAGGATGCGGGTTGGCGCAAGGAGGTCAAAGAGGCCAAGAGGCCACCGCGACGGTACCGGATCCACCGCAGTGATGCGGGGCTCCGAATGCAGCCGCAGCCCTTCCAGACCTTCGAGGCCCTGGGGTATGCCCTCGACCTGAGCGATTCCGATATCAAGCTGCCTGGTGGATTTCAGGATCTTGACGGTGACGGGCGACAGGATCTGGTGACTTTGACGCTGGATTTCTCTCTCTTCCAGGCCATTCGCATCATGACGACACAGCGCATCGGTATCGGTCTCGACTTCCATGTCTTCTGCCAGGATCAGACCGGCCAGTTTCGCGAGGTCCAGGGGATGGATCTTTCGGGGAAGTTCAAGATCAACCTGAAGAATCTGCAATTGGGTCAGCTCTCTCAGTTCGCCGGTGATTTCGATGGTGATGGTCGGGTCGATTTCCTGCAGATCGGTCGCGGCAAGAAGGTGACCCTCCACCGAGGTCAGCCGGGTTGTCGGTATCCGACGGCTCCTGACCTGACCTTGAAGTTGCGGGAGGCGCCCCTGGATCTGGGTCTGGTGAGGGTCGAGGATTTCGACGCCGACGGTCGCTCCGATCTGATGATCGTGCAACCCGACCGTCAGCCCGAGCCCGGTGTGACCGCACCTGTGCGCCTGGATCTCTATCTCAGCCGGGGTGGATCGTGAAGCCCGCTCTGCCGGTGGCGCTGCTGTCGGCCGTCCTGGTCGGGACCGCAGCGTGGAGCGTCGAAGACAAGCCTTCCCCGGAGCCGATCGGGGTGTCGATTTCGGAGCAGGAGGGGTACACGATTCACCAGGCCATCGTCCCTGGGGAGCTGGTGGACTGGACGCCGATCTCCAGCGGCCAGGATCCCCCGACCCTGGCCCTCTTGCTGGAGATGGAGGACGAATCGAGACAGCTGACCCAATGGCGACTCGACGGACCGACAGCCGGTCTGGAAGAGATGGGTCCACCGCTGGCCGAGGGGGCGGACAGGCTGATCTCCTGGTCCCCCTCTGGAGCCGATGGCGTCAGGGTATTGGTGGCAGCCGAAGGAACCCTCTGGGGCCTCGGTGCCGGTGGCGAATGGCAGGCTCGATTCGAATCGGCCTACGATCTCCACCCCGTCAGGGATCACTCGAATGAACGCTCGGCGGGCGACGACCAGTTGGTCCTCCGTGGTGTCGGACTACTGCAGGGGCTGGTCCCCGACCCGGTCGCAGGATTGCGCTCTTCGTGGAGGCTGGAGCTGCCACTGCAGGTCGACCGGGAGTGGGGAGGCCTGCGGCTGCGCACTCCGCCGGTCGTGATTCTCGACCGGGATGCGGCGGGTCGGGCACCTTGGGTCCTGGGTCCCGAAGCCCAGGGTCGCCGACGGCTCCGCACGCTGTTGATCACCGCCTCCGAGGACGGCGAGCCGCAGGTGGCCGAGGCCTGGAATCTGCTACCCAATGCCGAAGAGATCCACGAGAGCTGGTACGTGAGATTCAATAGCCGCCCATCGCTGATCGTCACCAGCGTCATGGCCGAAAAGCACGGCGTCTTCGAGAAGAAGAAGCTGCGACTGTTCGAGCTCACCACCGACCGCACGCGCGCCGGCAGCGGTCCGCTTCTGGAGGCGATGACCAAGAGCCGCAACTGGTATGGCACCTGTGCCGGTATCGTCGACCTCAACCGCGACGGACTGGACGACGTGATCTCCGCCCAGCCCAAGGGACTGGGTGCCGGAAGCCTGTGGGTGGAGGCCCATATCGGCAATGCGGGGGGCGGCTTCGAGGGCAAGCCGTGGGGTTCGGAGCTCGAGGTAGACGAGGGTGAGCACTGTACCCTGGCCAACGATCTCGACGGCGATGGACGGGTCGAGCTGTGGGTGGTGGAGGGCAACTCCTTTCTCGTGTTTCCCATCGCCGCCCAGCCCTCGGTCAAGGGAGTGGTCGACGATGATCCCCGTTGGCGCCTCACCTTTCACGACCTCGACGGCGCTCCCCAGCCGGTCCGGCTCTTTGGCTCCGTAGGCTCTCAAGTGCTCCTGGCGGGACACACCGAGGGTCGACGGCAGGTCCTGCGAGTCGTACGATTCCACTAGCGTCTCTGCGGTTTCCAACCATTTTGCCTGCTCGTTCGTTCTGAAGATGGACGAGGCAGACGGCATTCGATGAGCAGAACGACTCTTACGGCCGAGGGCTCGCTCGGTGCCAACGGATCCCCACGGCAGGCGTCAGTGACGCTGAGCGCCCGCAGCGGCAGCCTCTTCCTGCGCTCTGACTGAGATCGCAGCCCAAGTGGCAACCGAGGAAGCAGCCCCGGCCCGATCGTTGGGACCGGGACCGTTCTTCTTGGACGGCGAAACACCCCGCGTCATCGCATCGTAGGGATGAGAAGAGGATGTGCGCTCTCCTGCCATCGGTCACCTCGTCACCTGCCTCCGATCCGCGACAGGTACCGGGGTTCTGGTTGCGGGTTGCCGAGATGGAGGCGGATCTGCGACGTCTCTGGCTGCAGACCGAAGATGGCGAGGTCGTCCTGGGGAACCGGACCGGCCGGCTGTGGAGGTACTCGAACGCTCGCCATACTCGCAGGCTCCTCGATTGGCTGTCGGACCGGGTCGTCGAGCTACCGGCGGAGGAGTCGGAGCGCTGCCACTGGCGGCAGCGCGTCAAGGAGAGGATCCAGGCCTTCGGCGAGGAGCGCTTGTCCTGGCCGCAGGAGTATCGGGATCTGGTGATCTCGGAGGAGTTCTACGAAGCCTCGGTCCACTTCGTCCGCCGGGCGCGGCAGTTCGATCCGCGGCTCACGGGGACCGAGGTCGGACAGGCGTTACGCAATGTCTGGATCGTCAACAGCCTGCAGACGCTGCTGGATCGACGGGTGGTCGTGACTCCGGCGGTCTTCGCCTACAGCATGCTGTATCCCTATACCGACAACTACCTCGACGATCCCGAGATCGACCCGGCCAGGAAGAGCTCACTCAACGATCATCTGACCGCATGGCTGTCGGGCAGGGAGATGCCTCCGGCCGACGGGCACCAGGCCGAGGTGCTGCGCTTGGTGGACATGATCGAGGGCGAGTTCTCACGTTCGGAGCATCCAGAGGTCTATGCCAGTCTGCAGGCCATTCACCGGGGTCAGCGAGAGAGCTTGCTCCAGCATCAGCGACAGCCGCTACTGACCGAGCGGCAGATCCTGGCGATCTCGGTGCGCAAGGGAGGCTCCTCGGTGCTGGCCGACGGCTATCTGGTAGCTGGAACCCTCGCTCCGCCGGACCGGGAGTTCTGTATGGGCTACGGCGCATTCCTCCAGCTTCTGGACGATCTACAGGATGTGCGGAGCGATCTGCAGGCTGGGCATCAGACGCTCTTCACCAGGGCTGCCCAGGGTGGATCCCTCGATCGCCCGACAGCGCGGCTCTATCACTTCATGCATCGGGTGATCGAGCGGTCCGAGAGGCTGCAGCAGAACCGGCACTCCGCCGAGCGCGACCTGATTCTGCACAACTGCGTCGCGCTCCTGGTGGGTGCAGTGGCGGAAAACCCACGGCTCTTCTCCAGGAGGTTCCGCCGTGGCCTGGAACGATGCTGGCCCGTGTCTTTGCGGGCCATGCGCCGTCTGCAGCAGAGGGCCGTGCAGCGGTTCCGTCGATCCTCGGAGAGACTCTGCCAGTCCCATGGGATCGATTCGGTTCTCGATCTCCTCTGAAGGCCCGCGATGGAGAAAAGGGGCCGGGAGGATCTGAATCCTCCCGGCCCCGAGGTGATGCTGGGCTGCGGTCTCCGACTATCGGTCAGGGAAGCACGTCGCCGGTAACCGAGTCGTAGTAGGGGGGACCGCTATCCACGGCCCCTGGTCCACCCTGATCGTGCGGCACCGACACGGTCACCGTCCCTGAGCAAAATTCTTCCACCGGATCGGTGGCGGTGAAGTCGACATAGTAGACGCGGCCATCGCCACCGCCCTGGCGTTCGGAGCGAATCTGTAGCGAGTTGGTGCCCACACCGACCGCGTCGGGTTCGGTATTCCCGTCACCGATGTCGTTGACCGGCTCGTCCTGATAGACGCGGTCGAATCGCACCTCGAGGGCTCGCTCGCAGACATCTTGGATGTTCGCGATGGTGACCTCGATCAGGTTGTGGTTGGGGGGCCACAGCTCGGCCGGACTGGCCACTGCCGGATCGCAGATGGGCGGTTGGTTGAAAACCGTGTAGCCGCCGACATCCGAAGCCGAAACGGGGTTGCCCACGGGATCCGTCGCCGTCACCGTGGCGCTGTTGTCGTAAGTGTCGACACCGTCGATACGGACAGTGCCGGTGATTTCGCAGGTCATCTCCCCGGCGCCTTCCGGTAACTCCTCGGACGGGCAGGCTGCAGCACCCTCCGGTGTGTCCACAACGTCGATCTGTTCGAGATCGATGTTGCCGGTGTTGGTCAGCACATAGGACCAGACCACCGGGCAACCAGGAACCAGATCGGGCGCGATCCCGTCGACACCGTCGGTCAGCTTGTTGAGCGAGATGCCGGGGTCGGAGCCGAAGTAGTGGCTCGCATCGGTGGCCGTGACCGTCTCCTCGTCGATTGTCGCCGTCACAGTGGCTTCGTTGGAGTATTGACCGGGGACGGCTACCGACATCAGCGGACCGCAGATCATCGAATCACCGCCGGCTTCGAGGGTTTCGCGCGGACAGTCCACCAGACCCTCTGGAGTATCGAGGATCGAAATCCCGGTTGCCGGCTCGTCGCTGTTGTTGGTGACCAGGTAGGTCCATTCCACATCCTCTTCCAGATCCAGCGTCGCCAGCACGATGGGGCCGGTCGGTGTGTCCGCGTCCTCGTCGTTGGTGCGCTTCTCCAGATCAAGCGCCACCAGGCCGCCTTCCTCGACACCGGTGTAGGCGCTGTTGTCGCTGTCCTCCACCGGACCGGATGGTGCCTGGGCACTCACCGTCGCCGTATTGGTGTAGGGGCCGAGAACGGCAACGCCCTCTTTCTCTTCGCAGGTCATGGTGTCGCCACCCTCCAGCGTGTCTGAGGGGCAGACGATGGAACCTTCGGGATCGTCGACGGCCGCGATCTCGGTCAGGGTTTCTATACCGGTATTGGTGATCTGGTAGCTCCAGAAGACCGGCGAGTCCACCGGGATGTTGGGCCCCGTTCCGGTGTCCGCGTCGACGCCGTTGGTACGTTTCTCGATGTCGATCGCCGCCAGAGCCGTCACGTCGCTGCCGCCACCGGAGCCGCCGGACGTGCCGGCGTCAGAGGAGACGATGGGATCAGGGGGCGCCGTCGGCGTACCGCTGTCGCCGCTGCTGCAGCCGCCCACGATAGCGATCATCAGACAGGCACCAATAATGGAGCCCAGTAGGGTTCTCTTGCGAATCATCAATTCCTCCGATTCTGCAGTTGCTCTGTGAGACCACTATTGGAGCGCCAACCGAGAGGGAGGGCTGTGAGACCTTCCACAACCCGCCTCCGGTGGCCGGACGGTTCGACCTGCCCGTGCGCCGTCGATCAGACCCTATTGCCGACACACGCCCGGCGCGAACCTATACAGCTACTGCAATACGACGATGGTGACTCGCCGATTGATGGATCGACCCTCCGCCGTCGAGTTGTCAGCGATCGGTACCGCCATGCCGTACGAGATCACCGACATCCGTGCCAGCGGGATTCCCTGCTGATTGAGGTATCGCCGCACGGTCTCGGCCCGTCGCTGACCGAGCTCGAGGTTGTAGGCCTCGCTGCCGGTGGAGTCGGTGTGGCCCTGAATCTCGATGTAGACGCTCTGATCGCGCGACTTCAGATCCTCGACGAAGATGCCCAGCGCCTGCATCGCGGTGTCGCTGAGGACCGATTGATCGAATCCGAACTGGACCTTGTCGTCGGAGAAGACGGTCTCGAAGAGGAAGGTCCCCTCGGCCAGCTTGCCGGCGGCGATGGCCCGCTCGAGAGCCTCCTGGGCGGTCTGGGAGATCTCGCCCATATCCTGCTCATGGTCGTCGAGTCGGCTCTGGTTGGCCTCGACCTGCGACTCGATGCCATCCATGCGCTGGCTGCTGGCCGCCTCCAGCCCCGCCACCTCGGTGGTGACGTATTTCTTGGTGGCGCAACCACTGGCCACCAGGGCCGCCCCTACGATGAGGAGCAGTACCGCGGATCTTGTAGTTCTCATGTACGACCTCCTTGGTCTTTGCTTGTCATTTCTCAGCCGAGTCCGGCTGACCGCTGACCTTCTTGGCTTCGGCGGTCTCGGTCGGCTTCGCCTCGGGTGGAACTGGTTTGCTGGGCGTCGCGGGTGGTGTCTGTTTCGGCTGCATGTCGATGGCCCCATGGAATTGCGAGCCGTCTTCGAGGCTGACCCGGGGCGCCACCGCATTGCCTTTGACGTTGGCCGATTTGCGCACCACGACCAGATCTTCACCGTAGAGGTTGCCGTGCACCTCGCCTTCCACGTAGATGCTCTGGCAATAGAGATCGGCGTCGACTCGGCCCCGCTTGCCGACAGTCACCGCATGCTTCTTGAAAGAGATCTCGCCCTCGACGTGACCTTCGATGAGCAGGTCCTCTTCACCGGAGAGGCTGCCCTTGATGGTGATCGATGGACCCAGTACCGCCTGTCGTTCGGTCCGTGCTGGAGCCGGCGGCGCACTGGGAGTGGGTTGCGAGGGCTGTGGCGTCGGTATTGCATCCGACTCTTGCTGAGGTTTGTTCCACACGATGAGCTAGATCCTCCTGGACTCTCGGTAATGAGCTGCTATGGGTCAGACACAAAGCTCAAGGCAACCCTCGTGCCAATCTTCCACCGAAAGCGCAAGGCATTGATCTGTAAGGAGTTAGTGTGTATCGACAACCTTCGATATATGGTCAGAAACCGACAGACAGGGAAAACTTTCCGAAAAGGGGTCGCGCCAGGTGATCTCAAAAGCTAGACTAGGGAAAAATTCCCCGGTAGAAGTCATGGATTCCACCCACAATCGCATCCTGGTCGTCGACGATGAAGCCGCCATGCGCGAAGTGTTGCGGGCTCGGCTCGAGCGCTGGGGCTTCGAGGTGGCCACGGCGGAGGATGGTGCCGAAGCGCACCGCCTGGTGGAGAAGCGGCCGCCGGACATGGCGATCTCCGATGTGGTCCTGCCGGACGTTTCCGGACTCGATCTGGTCAAGACGCTGCAGTCCGGCGACCCGCAGCGTCCCGTGGTTCTGATCACCGCCTACGGCACGGTGGATACGGCCGTCGAGGCGATGAAGCGAGGGGCCATCGACTTTCTGACCAAGCCCCTGGACTACGACAAGCTGAAGGCCACCCTGCGGAGCGCGCAAGAACGGTTGGCGGGCCGCTCCGAGGCCGAGGACCTGTTGAGGACCCTGTCCCACGAGAAGGGTATGGGCCTCCTGGTCGGTCGCTCGCAACCGATGCTCGAGGTGTACGAGGCGCTACGCATCCTGGGCAACAGCGATGCCCCGGCCATCGTCACCGGCGACAGCGGCACAGGGAAGGAATTGGCTGCCAGGGCGATCCACGATGGCAGCGCGCGGAGAAGCGGACCCTTCGTGGCGGTGAATACCGCCGCCATCGCCGAGGGGGTCATGGAGAGTGAGCTCTTCGGGCACGTCAAGGGCTCCTTCACCGGCGCCTCGGCCGATCGACCGGGGTTCTTCGAGCTGGCGGATGGTGGCACCCTGTTCCTCGATGAGATCTCCGAGATGCCTGCCGCTCTGCAGCCGAAGCTCTTGCGAGTGCTGGAAGACAGCCGGGTCCGCCGGGTGGGCGGACGCGACGAGACCCGGGTGGACGTCAGGGTCCTGGCGGCCACGAACCGCGACCCCGAAGAGTCGCTGCGCGAGAAGCGGCTCAGACCCGATCTGTACTACCGCCTCAGCGTCTTCACCGTGCGCCTGCCGCCGCTGGACGATCGTCTCGAGGACATACCCCTGCTGTGCACGCACTTTGTCGGGCAATTTAATGAGAAGCACGCCACCTCCGTCGAAGGCGTGGCGCAGAATGTTCTGGAGAGCCTGCAGGGCTACGAGTGGCCCGGCAACGTTCGCGAGCTTCGCAATGTGATGGAGAGAGCCGTCATTCTGGCCCGTGAAGGCTGGATCGAGAAGCTGCATCTTCCCCCCTACCTACGAGGGGTCACCGAGCCGCAGGCCACCGGACTGCGGCTACCCGAAGCCGTGACCGTTGCCGAAGCCGAGCGTCTGTTGATTCTGCACACTCTGGAGCAGGTGAAGAACAACAAGACACGGGCGGCTCGCTTGCTGGGGGTCGACGTCAAGACGATCCGCAACAAACTGCGGGCCTATGGCGTCTCGTCGGAGAGTCCGTGAGAGTAGCCGGCAGGATCGCCACCGGTACGGGCGTCGCTCTAGCGATCCTGCTGATCATCCTGGCCTGGGACGTGGCGCTGGTAGACCAGCTGGCAGAAGTGAATCAATCGCTCTCCGAGGTCAACTTCAGAGCCTCGACCAATGCCCTGGAACAGGCCCGGCTGCTCAACCAGATCGACGAGTTCACCCGCAAGTTCTACGTCACCGGGGACCCAGCCTACGCCGATCGACTGGCGGAGCTGCGCACGACCTACGCCGGCAAGGTGGCCGAGTTGCAGTCCCTGGGTCTGGCCCCGAGCGTCCGTACGCAGGTCGAGCTCCTGGCTCAGGGCTGGCAGAGTTACTGGAACCTGTTGGCAGAATACGACGCCGAGGTGCCGGCGGCACCGCAGCAGGTGGATCCCGCTCAGCAGGCCCAGCTGACGGCTCTGGCGGCCCTTCGACAGCAGGTGGATCGGGTAACCTCCTCGGCTCAGCTGCAGGTACTCGAGCAGGCTTTGCGCTCCGCTGAAGTCAGTGGCAGAGCGCGGCGGCTCTCGTGGAGCATCGCCGCCTCGGCACTGCTGCTCAGTGTACTCATTCTGTGGCTCACCATCCGCTCTATCAGTCGACCGCTGAAGCAGTTGACCAAGGGCACCCAGGCCGTGGCCGACGGTGAGTTTTCGGTGCAACTCGAGGCCAAGGGCCGGGACGAGCTGTCTCGACTGGCCTCGAGCTTCAACAAGATGGTGCGTCGGCTGGGGGAAGCCGAGCGGGCCAAGAAGGACTTTCTCTCGCATGTCTCGCACGAGCTCAAGACTCCCTTGGCGTCGATGTACGAGACCAACGAGCTGCTCCTGGAGGAGATCGCCGGCCCCTTGAACGAGAAGCAGAAGCGCTTTCTGACGCTCAATCTGGACAGCAGTCGGCGTCTCTCGGCCATGATCTCCAGACTCCTCGATCTCTCACGGATGGAGGCCGGGGCCATGGAGTACGATTTTCGACGGCACAACCTGGTCGAGCTGGTCCGCACGGTGGTGGAGGGTTTCGAGGCCCGCGCGCGGGATCAGCAGATTCGGCTACTGCTGCAGGTCCCGACTGGCGAGATTCTGGTCAATTGCGACTATGATCGACTGATCCAGGTACTGCAGAATCTGATCGACAATGCCCTCAAGTTCTCACCTACCGGAGCTGCCGTCGAGATACGAGTCTTTCCGAGTGGCTCTCCTACGGCCGCGCCGACCTGGCTGGACCACACCGATTCCGAGCTCGATCAGATGAGCTCGGAGATGGTCCTGCTGGAGGTCGCCGACTCGGGCCCGGGGATTCCCGAGGATCAGAAACCGCTCATCTTCCGACGCTTTCATCAGATCGATCGGACCGGTGGGGAGCATCCCACCGGAGGTGTCGGTCTCGGCTTGGCTATCTGCGGTGAGATCACGCAGGCGCACCGGGGGTGGATGGGGCTTCGGGACAACGAGGATGCGGGGAGTGTCTTCATGGTGGCCATACCGGCCATCGAGGCCGAGGTGGCCGGAGAATCAGCAGAGCACGCAGAGTTTCAGGAGCACGCGGTTGGCGCTTGATCACTGCCGCCCGAGAAGGGGTCGTGGACTCTTGCTGGCCGGGCTCGTCTGTTGGTTCGGTTGCCAGTCGACTACCAGGGTCGGCGACCGCTACTACGAGGCGGGTCGATTGCCGGAGGCCGAAGCCGCCTACCAGGTCTACCTGGACTCCGCCAGCGGGGATCAGGAACAGACTCTACAGACCCTCTATCGGCTGGGGGTGATCTACGCCACGCCAGGCAGCCCGGTCTACGATCCGGGCCGATCGGTCGAGGTCCTGGAGGCTCTACTGGCGGACTACCCGGCGAACCCCTGGGCTCCCGAGGCGTTACTGCTGCGCAATCTGCAAGTACAGATCGGCGATCTGGGAGCGGAGCTCACCGGGGACCGGGTCCGGCTGGCCGAGCTCGAGGTCGATCTGGCGGAGCGCGAGCAGGAGCTGGCGGCTCTCGAGGCGGAGGTCGGTGAGCGGGACGAGCAGATCGAGGCGCTACAGGAGTCGATCCCTCCGCTGCGGATCGAGATCCGCAATCTGATTCGCGACCTGGCGACCAAACAGGAGGAGCTCGAACAGCTCGAGCGCCTCAAGGCGATCGATCTCGATCAGCCACCCCCCTAGTGGGAGCAGGTGTCCAGGGCGGCGCTCGAAAGCGACACCGGCACAGGAGTGTCGCCGCCTTCCTTTTCGAAGTAGAAGAGCTGCCGCTGACGGACCTCTGGGGCGATCTCGTTCATCGTCTCTACGTCGTAGAGGCGTCCGTTGACCATGGTGTAGTCGACGTACTCGGAACGTCGCAGGTCGAGCAACGGATTGCCATCGATGACCACCAGATCGGCCAGCTTGCCGATCTCGAGGGATCCGATGTCCCTCTCCATTCCGAAGTGCCAGGCGGCATCGATGGTGCCTCCGCGTAGAGCCTCCCAGGGAGTGAACCCGCCTTGCTCCATGGTCCAGAGCTCCCAGTGGGAGGCCAGGCCCTCGCGCTGACCGTGGGCTCCGATATGCACCCCCACTCCGCGGTCGCGGAGCTCCTTGGCGGTCCTGGCGACGAAGACGTGGTTGTAGTGGTCCTCGGGCGCTTTCTGCCGCCGCATGGAGCGAGGCTCGACCCGGCTGCGAGGCACGTAACGGAGAAGGCGCTCGTTGGTCCAGACGTCGGTGTGCTGGTACCAGTACCGCTCCCCCTCCATGCCCCCGAAGGCGACCACGAAGGTGGGGGTGTAGCCGACTTCGGTCTGCGACCAGAGCTGCAGGACGTCGTCATAGGCCGTCTTGACGGTCAGCGAGTGTTCGATGCTGGTGTGACCGTCGACGATCTCGTTCATGTTGTGCTGGAATTTCATGCCGCCTTCTGGGACGACCATGATGCCAAGCTCCCGAGCCGCTGCCAGAAGCATCTGTCGTGAGGATCGCTGAGGAAGCTGGTAGCTCTTGACCGAGATGGCACCGGCGTCCTTGAGACGCTGGATATGGAACCGGGCATCTTCGAGACTGTCGATCTCCACATGCAGACCGGGAACATAGGCGCCATAGAGGATGCTGCCGGTGGAGAAGATCCGCGGGGCGACGATCTGCCCGGTACGCTGCATTTCGGCGGCAGAGAATATCTCGGTGGTGTCGTTGGAAGGGTCGTGCAGCGTAGTGACTCCGAAACCGAGGTTGGAGTACTGCACCCAGTTCTGTTCCGGAGTGATCTCACTCTGTCCCATACCGCCATGGGCGTGGGCATCGATAAGGCCTGGGATCACCGTCTTGCCGGCCACGTCGACAAGGAACGCAGACAATGGAACGGTGACCTCGTCGCGGGGCCCGACGGCGGTGATGCGATTGCCCTCGACCACCACCACGCCATCTTCAATGACCTCCTGTATACCCTCGCGAGCCTGCCGCATGGTGACGACCCGCCCACCGACCAGGGCAATGGTGCCAGCAGGTCGATCGGCCGGTACTTCGAAGGAGAGATCGAGACCTGTGGCCACCGGTTCCGGTAGGTCCTCGGGTGCACCTTCGAGAAAGGCGAAGGCGTCCTGGAGTCGCCGCTGATAGAGGATCGGTCCCATCGACCATTGCAGGGTCGTGCTATCCGGGGTCCAGGAGAGGAACTCTCCAGCTCGTTTCGACACCTGGCGAACCGGAATCGAGGTGCTGCCGCTGCCCAGATCGATGGCCTTGCCGCTCGGCGTGAACGGGGCGATATAGGCGTTGTACTTCTCGGTGAAAGCGATCCAGCGACCGTCCGGCGACAGGCGGTACTCGGTGATCTTCGATCCCTCGAGGTGGGTTCTTTCCTCCTGACCCGATCGATCGACGCTCTTCAGCTCGAGTGTCGAGCCCTCGCCGCGGGATGAGAAGTAGATCCGCTCACCGTCGGCCCCGAAGTGCGGCTGGATGCCGGTCGACGAGACTCGTTCGGAGGCGCCACCCGCCGTGGGGACGACGTAGATCCCCGGATCCAGCGACCAGAAGGGTGCCAGCAGATAGCCGCCTCGAATCTTGCGGTAGGCCACCATGGTGCCATCGGACGAGATGGCTGGCTCCACGAAATGACCCGGCTGCGAGGTGAGAAGGCGGCTTTCGCCGGTAGCCAGGTCGGCGATCCTGACGGTACCCAGAGCATCGTCATCCCAGGTGGTAAAGACGACCGAGTTGCCGTCGGGGGTGATGACCGGAAAGAACTCGAAGTGATCGTCCTGCTGCGTCAGACGACGTGGCGAATTCTCCGATCCCTCCTGAACGTAGATATACCCCAGGGCCTGAAAGACAGCGGTCGACCCCCTGCCGGTGAGTTGGGCCCAACGCAGCATCTTGACGGCGACCTGCTCGGGGGCGACGGTGACCGGAAAGCGGACCGCCGGCTGGACCCTGAGCTCGGCTCGCACATGGACCGGGATCGCCGAGGCCTCGCGAGAAGCTACATCGACCCGGTGAAAACCTCCCTCTGCCCAGAAGACGATCTCCCTGGCGTCGGGGGTCCAGGCGATGCTGGGGGCATTTCCCTCGGTCCCGCTGGTCTCCTGGTGATCGCGCTCGAAGCGGTCGTAGACCAGCCGCTCGTTGCCCGACGCCAGATCCTTGACGAAGATGGCACTGGTCAGTCCCGGCAGTCTGCGAACGAAGGCCAGCAGGCGGCCATCGGGAGAGGGTGTCGGCCGGATGGCGCCACCCGGGCCGCTGACGAGGGTCTCGATCTCACCCGTCTGGCGATCCAGTCGCTTGATGGCGAAGATCGATCCGGTGGAGTCCTTGCTGTACTGCCAGACCCTGCCGGGGGTGACGTCCTGGCTGTAGAAGACATGACGTCCATCGGTGGAGAAGGCCGGTTCGGCCATCAGCTTCTGGTCTCGATCGCCATGGGGTCGCGTGGTGAGCTGCAGGCCGCTGCCACCGCCCCGATGAAAGAGCCAGATCTCGCCGGCGCCGATGCTGCGGGTAGACATGAAGCTCTTCTTGGCCACCAGATAGGCGCCGTCCGGGCTCCATGAGGGGTTGGCGACGAGATGTCGACTCTCATCCGAGATCTGGATCGGATCGGAGCCGTCGGCATGCATGACCCAAAGATTGTCCGCTCCGCTACGGTCACTGATGAAGGCGATCCTCGACCCATCTGGGCTGTATCTGGGCTGGATGTTCCACTCGATCCCCTGGGTCAGGGCCTGCGCCTCGCCGCCGGAGAGCGGTACGGTGTAGAGATCGCCGAGCATGTCGAAGATCAGCCTGGTGCCATCTGGTGACACGTCGACATTGCTCCAGGTGGTCTGCCGCGTGTCGATCACGATCGTCTGCCAGTCCCCTGGCGGCTGGCGAACATCCCAGTCGTCCCCGACGTCGGTCTCCTGGGCGACCAGACCGACAGCCGTTGAGAGCTGGCACACGAACCACAGAAGCGTCAGCGACAGAGCGTACTCGAGTCTCATGGATTCCCCCTCCGAAGAAGCCTGGATTCTAGCTGGATTTCGCGCTGACCGCTGGGCCGGGTGCGCCGTCCGGAGGTCGGCTCAGGTCCAGGATCCAGGCGTCAGGGATCGATTCCTCCACCACCTCGCGCGCCAGATTGAGCCACTCCCGGCTGCCATCGATCACCGCGCTGTCGGCGGTGGCCACGATCAGTGGAGACTCGATCAGCAGTCGGTCGGTCTGCTCGGTCAACGCGACTTCCCAGGGCGTCCGGCGTTCCGCCACCTCCTCCTCGACGAGGGATCTGAGCCGCCCACTGTTGGAGACCGGGCGATCGAGATACCAGTTGACCTTGCGGCACGAGGTACGCTCGAAGAAATCGGCCAGTAGGGAGACCGCCTGGCGGGTGGAGTCGACCCGACGGTAGTGGGCGCTCATGGCCGCCAGATCGCGCATGGCGCCATCTCTGGCCAGCAGAAGGAGGCCCCCGGAGAGCGCCGCCTCGAGAGTCAGCAGGACGTTGTAGCCGTCGACCACCACGTCCTGCCCGGCAAGTGAGCCTCGGGCTACACGCTTCTTCCTGCGGGAGCGACTGGCCTGCTCAGCGGCCGCGCAGCGCTGGAGTGCCTTGCGTTGGCGATCGCGCAGGGCATAGCGATCACCGACGAGCTTGAGAGAGGCCTTGTCCGAGTATCCGTGCGTCAGCAACCAGGAGAGATCGTCCACGGCGGTCGTCAGAGTGGAAACCCAGCGACCGGAGAAGAGCTCCTGATCCTTGGGGTGGGCGCCGCGGGCAGATCGCGTATCCGGCATGGGCTCAATGATAGCTTTGTATCCCAGCGACTGGAGGGTTCCTATGGTGACACGAGTGAGTGATGTTGCCGCTTATCGGTGGATCCTGTCGGCAGTGATCCTGGCCTGTGGCTTGGATTCCGGAGCCCGGGCAACCGAGTTCAAAAGCGGTGAGAACGTGACCATCGGCAGCGATGAGGTGGTCCGTGACGATCTGTACATGACCGGCGACACCATGACCATCGAGGGTCGAGTCGTCGGGGACGTGGTGGCGGCGGGACGTGTGCTGCGAATCGATGGCGTGGTCGAAGGAGACCTGATCGCCGCGGCCCAGGCCATAGTGATTCGTGGTGAGATCACCGATGACGTGCGGATGGCCGGCATGACCATGAAGCTGACCGAGGGGGCGCGGATCGGAGACGATGCCTTCGTCGCCGGGTTCAGCTTCGAGACCGAAGCTGGCAGCAGGGTAGAGGGCAAGACCGGATCTAGCGGCTATCAGGCGGCTCTGGCCGGAGAGCATCTGCAGGGACTCGAAGCCTCGCTGGTGGGGCTACGCATCGCGGGTACGGTACGAGGAGGCGTCAAGGCGACGGTGAACAGCGATGCGGGGCCGGCCTGGTGGATGCAATACATGCAGTCCCCGGTGCCGCTTCCCAGGGTGGAGCCGGGTCTGGAGATCGGCGAGCAGGCAAGGATCGAGGGCAGTCTCGACTACAAGTCCGCAGGCGAGGCTCTGGTGGCCCCCGGAGCGGTGGTGACCGGAGAACTGAACCATAGAGTGCCGGTGACCCAACCCGTCGAGAAACCGTCCCCGGGTACCCGCATTGTTGAAGCCGTGCGGTGGCTGCTGGTGCTTCTGCTGGTCGGTTCAGCCTGGCTCTGGTTGGCGCCGACGAAGCTCTTGGAGATGGCGCGGACCGCAGGCGAACGTGCTCTGGCCAGTCTTGGCTGGGGACTGGTGGCTCTCCTGGGTCTGCCTTTCGGTCTTCTCCTCCTGGTGGTGCTGACCTCCGTGGTGACCATGGCCTTCGGGATGCTCTCGCTTACCCCTGGGGCGGCTCTGACCCTGGTGGTCGGGCTGGTGGCGATCCTGATCCTGGTGGCGAACCTGTGGATCGTGATCTTCTATCTGGCTCCCATCCTGATGAGCTATGTGGGAGGAAGGTGGCTGTTGACCCGCGGTGGATCGGCAGAGAAGAGTCGCTACCTGAGCCTGCTGGTCGGACTCGTCGTCTTGTCCGGCCTTTCGCTGATCCCGTTCGCGGGCACCGTGATACGGGCGATCGTGGTGGTGGCCGGACTCGGAGCTGGTGTTCTGTGGGCGGTAAGCTCGTTGTCTCTTGGTGGTCAGAAGTGAGTCGATCAGCGGCGAGTTGATCCCGCCAGTCGATGGTCCGACTGGCAGGCGGGCGCCGCGGCCGTTCGCTGGGAATCGATCTGTTGGCTCATCCACCGTTGGAGATCCCCCAGGACCTCGCTGCCGAGCCCGTCGCCAGGATTCTCGGGTGTGATCAGGGCGTGACCCAGTTCGCCGTAGGTGCGAACGGTCAGATCGAGATCCATGGCACCGGCCAGGAAGTGGAGCTTGACGGCGAACTCCGTCGCCGGCATGGACGTGTCCTGATCCCCGTAGAGGGCCAGTATGGGTTGCGGGATTCTGGTGATCAGCTCGAGGGGATCGAGTCGGCGCTGGTCGAGAAAGACGCGCAGATCGTCGGGTAGGTCGAGTCGCTCCTCGGCGGTACGGATCCGGTCGGGCAGACCCGATTCTCCGAACCATTCCTTCAGCCTCAGATCACCGAGCTCGGCCACCAACTTGTCGTACCCGGTACCGGTCTCCAGATAGTCCCAGCGAGCCGACTCGAAGCGTACGATCCGGTCGACTATCGGCTCCGCGAGGTCCGATTCCTCCAGCAGATCCAATCCACGGGCGCGAAGCCGGTGCACCTCCGGGCTCTCCATAGGGGCGGAAACCAGAGCCAGGAAGGCCAGGGCGGAGTCGTTGGCCGCGATCTGGGTCGCGACCCAGGCCGCCAGGCCTCCGGAGCTGAGGATGCCGACGCGCGCCGGCTCGATCTCGGGCA
>CAJHZZ010000020.1_pt1 | contig 29864 bp, 22 predicted proteins | sample 9199071 | NCBI WGS metagenome assembly CAJHZZ01 (sample SAMEA7708275, study PRJEB35096) | sediment metagenome | biome: marine neritic benthic zone biome [ENVO:01000025]; feature: sediment [ENVO:00002007]; material: shallow marine sediment [ENVO:03000034] sea grass bed [ENVO_01000059] ...
GAGGTCGATCTGCCGCTTCTGGAGAATACCGCTCTGGAACCTCCCGGAATCGATTTCGCGCACCTGCCGAGCGAGGCCGCAGCCTCGCTGCGCTGGTCACCAGCTCCAGATCCGTATCTCGCCAGCCTGGCGCTGAAGCTTCCCGGCGAAGATGGAGTGCTACAGCTCCAGGGATGCCGGCCCCTGATTCGGAGACTCGAGGTCGGGATCTCTTCTGGGACCACGGCCGTACAGGCGACGTTTGCTCCAGTGGGTGATGGAGAGTCGCAGCTCTCGCTCGGATTCGTCGGATCGGATGAGCGCCACGCCGCCACTCTGCCTGCCGGTAGGTGGACGGTGCTCGAGATCGAGGCGCCCGGCGACACCCACCAGATGTGGCTGGAAGCGTTGCCGGGATCGGTCACTCCCTGTCTCGAATCCCTCGGCTTTCGCTGATCCTCACTACCCGCAACCCCTGGTTGCTAGGCGCGGAAGACCCCACCTATCGTCGCCTGGTATCGGGCGGTGGCTCCACCGAGCGCGGCAATCGATCTTCGCCCGTGATGAGCCGCACGCCACGGGAGTGAAACAGGTACTGCCATACCCACTCGGTGAAGACGACCAGCTTGCGCCGGAATCCGATCAGCGACCAGATGTGTATCAGCGCCCAAATCAGGAAGGCGGGAATGCCGCCGAAGCGTAGGCGGCCGATTTCGGCCACCGCGCGGTTCTTGCCGATGATGGCCATGGAGCCCTTGTCTCTATAGACGAAGATCCCGCGCTCCGGGGCCGCTCGGCCCCGCGACCGGGCGCCGATCTCCGCGGCAATGGTCTCGCCGGAGAACCGTCCCATCTGCAGAGCCCCCTGGGCCACACCGGGCACCGGCTCACCCGAGACCGGATCGGTCCGGTGGGCCAGATCGCCCACCACGAAGACCTCCGGGTGACCGGGAATGGTCAGATCGTCACCAACGCGCACGCGGCCCAACCTGTCGAGCTCCGCCCCGAGATCGGCCCCAAGGGAGGTGGCCTTCACGCCCGCGGCCCAGATCACATTGTCCGCATCGATTCTCAAGGGTCCAGCGGGCGTCTCCGCCGACAGACCCTCGCTGTCGACCGCGGTCACCCGCGTCCCCAGCAGAACTTCAACGCCCAGATCCTCCAGATCCCGCTGCGCCTTGGCCGAGAGGCGCGGATCGTAGGTGCTCAGAACCCGATCCAGTGCGTCAATGAGAACAATGCGAGCTCCGCGGGTGTCGACATGCCGGAAGTCGCGACGGATCGACCTGACGATATCCGCCAGGGCGGCCGACATCTCGACTCCCGTCGGACCAGCGCCCACCACCGCCACAGTCAGGGCCGCCTTGCGGGCTTCCGGGTCTCCCGCCACCTCGGCCTGCTCGAGAGCCAGCAGAAACCGGGCCCGTACTTCCGTGGCCTCCTCGATGGTCTTCATCCCCGGGGCGAACTCGGCCCATTCGTCGTGACCGAAGTAGTTGGTCTCGCTGCCCGAGGCCAGAACCAGGTAGTCGTAGGTGTAGGGCTGGTCGCCGAGCCAGACGATGCGCTCGTCCACGTCGACCCTCTCGACCGGCACCATCACCACGGTGGCATTCGACTGGCGGCGGAGGACCTTACGGATGGGCGCGGCGATATTGCCGGGTGACAGCGCCGCGGTGGCCACCTGATAGAGCAGCGGCTGGAAGAGGTGATGGTTCTGTTTGTCGACCAGGATCACGTCGGCGTCGGCACCTCGCAGCGCCCGGGCAGCCGATAGCCCGGCAAAACCCCCACCGACGATCACGACTCTGGGCCGGTCACGCTTCCGTCCTTGGGATGTCGCGGCCTCGGAGCTCATCTCATTGGCCACCACAACAGGAAGTCCAACGGGCCGGCTCGTTGCGGACAAGGCCCAGCGGCCCGCGCTCGGACCGGTCGTCAGTGCTCATGTGAGATCAGTCGCCGGCGCGGTCCTTGGCGACCGGTTGGCCCGCGCGGACAAAGGACACGGTCCTGGTGCCTTCGCCACCGACCATCACCGCCTCGATGACGGGATCGTTCACCGGTTCTTCAGCCACCCACTCCACCAGGAAGTTCGCACCCGATCCACCCGAGGTGTCGCGGCGCTCGACGAGGAAGTCGGCCGAGGCCAGCGGCGCCAGAATCGCCGGCTTCTCGAGGTAGCTCCTGACCATCGTGCCGCCGGTGTCGTAGTAGCGGACAGAGTTGATGACGATCGACCCCGCCGGATCGGTGTTGCGAATGCTCAACGTCGTCTCCAGGGCCAGCTCCCTGCCACCGTCGTGATAGATGTGCGAGTAGACCGGCACGTAGACGGTCTGGCCGGCGGCCACCTGCTGCGGCTGCTCCCCGAGCTTCTCCAGAGGTGCCGCGCCGGGGGCCCGCTCGAGGACCTGACTCTCGATGCTTCCCAGACGCCCCTCCAACCGGAGCCCCAGAAAGACCACGACGAAGGTCAGCAGGACCCCCGCGGCGATGGCGACAAAGAACGGACCGTGGCCCTTCTCATTCATCACTGCTCCCCTCGATTCAGGCCAAAGCCTCCTCATGGCCGAAGTGGACTCTCATAGAAGAGCAGCCAGTCAAGACTGCGGCCACAAGACTCAGAAGCACCAACGTATGTCGCATCGGGTCGATCTCCGTTCTGCTGAACAGGCTGATTGTATCCCTTCAGCCCGTCGACCGATGTCCACCCTCGCGGGTGGTCCGAGCGAACCTCGCCACCGTCCCGCGGGCTGCGAGCCGTAGGAGAGACCCGAGGCCAGACCAATTCGGCGGCGTGCTCAAGGAGTAGAGAAGGAGTACCTCCAGAGATCGCCGGACTCGAAGTCCTCGGCGAAGATCAGCGGCTCTCCCAGGAACAGATAGGCGCGGCCAGCCTCATTCTGCCCACCATTGTCCCAATAGATCGCGCCGGTGAGGAAATCGTCGAAGCCATCGCCATTGACGTCGCCAGCACCGCTCGCGGTGGTGCCCAGGTGCTCTCCGATTTGAGCCCCTTCCGTCCAGCAATCGACATGTCTCGGCAGCGAACCGGGCTTCGGGCCAGACGACGAGCCCAACCAGAGCTGGACCATCCCCTCGCCATTGTCACCGGTGGCATCGTGGGAGAAGACGCCGATTAGAAAATCGTTGAAACCATCGGCGTTGAAGTCGCCGGCCCGGCCGGTCGAGTAGCCCAAGACGTCGACCTCATTGGCGCCAGTCACATACCAATCGGCATTACCAGGGTTCCCTGTCGGCCGCGACCCATCCGGATCGAGACCATTGGCGGAGCCATAGAACAACATGGCGATCCCTTCCCGGTCCGCGAGGGCGTCGTACTTCGCTGCGGCCACAAGAAAGTCCCCATACCCGTCGCCGTTGACATCCCCAAGTGAAGTAGCCGAGGGCACGAGCCACTCTCCACCGGTGAAGGATTCGGCATCGTTAGATTCAACGGACCAGTCAGCGTTGGACGGCGTGCCAGTTGGACCGAGACCCGTATCCGATCCATGCCAGACAAAGACCACGCCTTCGTTCTGCTCTCCCCGGTCATACCAGGGGTCGGCGACCCAGACGTCGCTGTATCCGTCGCCGTTTACATCGCCAGCTGAGCCGACATGCCTGCCGAAAACCTCGCTGTTGCCATCGTTCACGGCTGTCCAATCGGCGTTGCCAGGGAAGCCAACGGGTCGACTACCGTCAGGATCGAGACCGTTATCTGATCCGTAGAACACCCAGGCACCCGCGTTTGATCCCACGATCAGGTCGTCGATGTTGTCGCCGTTGACATCGCCAGCGATTCCACCACCATCTCCGAGCTGCAAACCTGCTTGATCGCCCCGGGCCATCCAGTCGTAGCTATCACTGATTCCTGAGTCCGAACCGTAGTAGACGAAAGCCGCACCCTCCATGTTTCGGACGCCAGAGTAATTGTGCATGGTGACCAGCAAGTCGTCGTAGTCATCATTGTTGACGTTACCGGCCCACGCCACAATCCTCCCAAAGCCGCCATTGTGGGTCATCGATGGGGGTATCAAGGTGACATCGGGCGCGAGACTTGGACCTTGGTCCGATCCGTAGAACACCCAGGCCCTGCCCGTGCCTTCGTTCGGGGAGGGCTCGTCATAGGAGGTTGCCCCTACGACGATGTCTTCGTAGTCATCGCCGTTCAGATCACCTGCATAGTTCACGGAGTACCCAAGGAATTCCTGGATCTGGGTTCCTTCGAAGGTCCAGACCGCCTCACCGATGGGTATCTCCAGACCGGCGCCGCAGAGGACTCCGGTGGCTGTCAGCGTGAAAACCAACACCGACGAGAACAGACTACGATGCGATACCGGGCTCATGGCCGACTCCTCTCTCGAGACCGCGAGGTCCCGCAGACATGAAAGGGCTCAAGGAACGGAACAATTCCGTGCCGTTCGGCAGCCCGGCTGTCTAGGATTGCTTTGGCTGGCGGTCGAACCGTCGCAAAGCAGTCGAGGACCCGCGGCTTTGCGTCGCCGGCTTGCGCCGGCTATGCCCTTGTCGTGGCTCCATCAAGGTACACCCAGTCGGCGATCGCTGCCCCACCCAAAGGGGTGGGCATCGCTTCTGCACCGTCGGTGGCATTGGCGACTTGACCTCGGATCGCCCTCTTCCTACTGTTCGGAACCTATGAGACGGCGATCCTCGTACTTCCTCGCTCTACCGACACTGGCTTCCATTCTGATTGGAATGGGAGCGCTCTCGGTGACGGCCCCGGCAATCTGTGGCGCGGACGAAAGCGAAAGCACCCAGGCCTGGGAGCCACCACCCCCCATGCCGGACGACTACGACTGGGTCCAGCTGACTTCCGGCGAGTGGCTCAAGGGTGAGTTCGTGGGCATGTATTGGGAGAGCCTGGAATTCGACAGCAAGAAGCTGAACCTGCTGATCATCGATTGGGAGGACGTTCGTGAGGTCCGCTCTGGCGGCACCATGCAGATCGGATTCGGACGCCGGTTGATGATCGCGGGCAGGATCCATATCGACCAGGAGACGATCCGCATTCTCGGCCAGGAGACGCAGGAGTTTCCTCGCTCCCAGATTGTCTCCATCGCCCCGGGAGAGCCCAGGGAGATCAACTATTGGAACTTCAAGGCGAGCCTGGGTGCCAACCTCCGGGAAGGTAACACCGAGCAGATCGAAACCACGGCGGACGTGAATCTCTCCCGCAGAACGTCAATGAGTCGGATCAACCTTTCTTACCTTGCCACCTTCAACGTGACCGACGGACTGAAGGCCGCCGACAATCAACGCGCTTCGACCGTGTGGAGCTACTATGCCTCGCACCGGGTCTTCTTCACCCCGCTCTACGGCGAGTGGTTTCGCGACCCCTTCCAGAACGTCTCCGACCGCTGGTCGGTAGGCACCGGAGTCGGGTACGAGATCATGGACACTCCCAGGATCGAGTGGGAGGTCGTTGTCGGCCCCGGCTATCAGAGCACATTGTTCGAGGATGTCGCGGAGGGAGATCCGACCTCGGCCGATACACCCTCCTTCGTAGTCGCCACCACCTTCGAGAACGAGTTGTCGAAGCGGCTGGATTTTCTCTTCGACTATCGGGCGTTCTTCGTCAACCAGGCATCGGGAACCTACACTCATCACCTCATCACCGGCTTCGAGCTGGATATCACGAGTGTCCTCGATTTCGACATCACCTTGATCTGGGATCGCATCAGGGATCCCCAGCCCGACTCCGAAGGCAACATCCCAGAGCAAGACGACTTTCGACTGGTCGTGGCACTGGGGCTCGATCTCTGAGAACCTGAATCTCACCCCGCAGTCGATTCCACAGCCGCGAGCCATGGCCAGAGTCCGAAGTCATCGATCCCACCTCTCACGAATCCGGGTTGCTGGGCTGTCGACTTTCTCGGCGGCGTGACCCGAGAGCAGAGCCCGGTCGGTGCCTTGCCGCTGCACCTGGTGAAGCGTTTTCGCCCCGGTTTCTGGGGATCCCTAGACTTCACCTACTGCTACTATCCCTGTCACCCCTTTCCTGCCCGCAAACCCCTTCCGAGAGGCGCACCCCATGACCGACGGCAATCCTGACACTCGCCAGACCAACCGCCTGATCCACGAGAAGAGCCCCTATCTGTTGCAGCACGCCTACAACCCGGTGGACTGGTACCCGTGGGGCGAGGAGGCCTTCGAGAAGGCCCGGTCCGAGAACAAACCGATCTTCCTCTCCATTGGCTACTCCACCTGCCATTGGTGTCATGTGATGGAACGGGAGTCGTTCGAGAACCCGGAGATCGCGGAGTTGATGAACGATCTCTACGTCAATATCAAGGTGGATCGCGAGGAACGACCCGATGTGGATCGGGTGTACATGACCACCGTCCAGGCCCTGACCGGCCAAGGCGGCTGGCCCATGTCGGTCTGGCTCACCCCCGATCTCAAGCCTTTCTTCGGCGGCACCTACTTCCCACCCGACTCGCATCACGGTCGGCCGGGCTTCCCGGAGATCCTGAAGAGCATCAGCGAGACCTGGCAGCAACGACGCGAACAGGTGGAGGCCTCGAGCGAGAAGATTTTCCAGGCCCTGGCCGAACAGGGCGTCGCCACCGCTACCCCGGACGGTTTTTCCGTCTCCGAACAGGCCGACTCCCTCACCCTGGCCCTCGATCGCGGGTATGCGCAGTTCGGTCGCGGATTCGATGTCGACCAGGGAGGGTTCAGTGGCGCACCGAAGTTCCCCCGACCCTCGACCTTCGACTTTCTCTTCCGCTACTGGGCCAGGAGCGGCAAGGAGCCCGCCCTGCGGATGGCCCTCGACACCCTGAAGAAGATGTGGGCGGGCGGCATGTACGACCATCTGGGTGGCGGCTTCCACCGCTACTCGGTGGACGCCTTCTGGCGGGTGCCCCACTTCGAGAAGATGCTCTACGACCAGGCACAGCTGGTCCTGGCGTATCTCGAGGCCTACCAGATCACCGGTGAGCCCTTCTTCGCCGATGTTGCCGCCGACGTCCTGGAGTACGTCCTGCGCGACATGACCGATGCGGCCGGTGGGTTCTACTCCGCGGAGGATGCCGACAGCGCCGCGGACGAGGCCCACCCAGAGGAAAAGGAAGAAGGCGCCTTCTATATGTGGACCCGGGCTGAGCTCGAAGAGATCTTCGACGACGAAACGGCTCCCCTCTTCCTCGACGCCTTCGGCGTCAGCGAGGCCGGCAACAGCATCAGCGATCCGACCGGCGAGTTGGGCAATCGCAATGTCCTCTATCAGGCACTGACCGCAGCGCAAGTGGCGAAACGCCATGAGCGCTCCGAGACGACAGTGGGCGAGATCCTCGAGCATGCCAAGCAGCGGCTGTTCGAGTATCGCCAGGAGCGTCCCCGACCCCATCTCGACGACAAGATCATCACCGCCTGGAATGGCCTGATGATCTCCGCTTTCGCCCGCGCCAGCCGGGTTCTGGATGAGGATCGATATCTGCGCGCCGCCAGCCAGGCGGCCGAGTTCCTCGAGAAGGAGCTCTTCGACGCCGATTCCGGCGAGCTCCTGCGCCGCTTTCGGGATGGCGAGGCCCAGCACCCCGCCCATCTCGAGGATCACGCCTATCTGACCCGTGGGCTGCTGGATCTGTATGAAGCCGGATTCGATCCGCACTGGCTCGAGATGGCGACCCGCCTGACCGAGATCCAGAACGAAAAGTTCTGGGACGCCGCGGGCGGAGGGTATTACGACACCGCCGCCGGAGACGACTCCATCATCCTGCGGACCCGCGAGGTACACGACGGGGCCGAGCCTTCGGGAAACTCCATCGCTGCCAACAACCTCCTGCGACTGGCTTCGATCCTCGATCGGGCCGAGTGGCGCGAGATGGCCGAGCGAACCCTCGGTTCGGTCAGCGGCCTGCTGGAGACTTCGCCGGTGGCCATGCCGGAGATGTTGGCCACGGTCGATCTGGCCCTCGACTCAGCACAGCAGATCGTCATCGTCGGCCCGCTCGAGGCCGCCGAGACGCAGGCGATGATCCACGCCGTATATCAGAGATTCCTACCCAGGAAGATCCTGTTGGTCCTGGACGGCAGTGAGGTCTCCTCGGACCTGGGAAAGGCCGGGGAGTTCTACCGGTCGCTCGAGCGACTCGACGGCAAGACCACGGTCTATCTCTGCGAGAACTACGCCTGTCGACTGCCCACCAACGAGGTCTCGCAGCTGGAGCAGTTTCTCGACGGCAGTCAGTAGGTACCGCGGGCAGGAGCCACGACTACTCGCGATCTTCCTTGCGCCGGCGGCGCTCCTGCAGGAGCTTGCGGGCCCCGGCCAACCTCGCCGGCGACAGGTACTCCGACCACGCCTCGCCAGGGTAGCGCTCTTCGATCTGGCTGGTCATCCGCATCTCGATGAGCGTCAGCATGCCGAACAGCCACATACGCACCGGCGCCTTCTGCAGGTCGTACCGGGTGATGACGCCGGCGATCTGGGCGGCTGAAAAGCCATGGCTGAAGACCCGCAGCAGCGAGTCGACCTGGTGGAAGGAGGGATCGGGAGGGTCGCTCATCTCTCCGCGCCGCCGATTCGCAAGAGACCGCTCGCCGTGCGGATCACGAGGGTCGACCCGGCAAAGGCCGGGGAGCCCCGCATGGCCTCTCCCAGCTGATTGCTGGCCAGCTGCCGATATCCGTCGGCAGACTCCAGCACCAGCATCGAGCCCGCCCGGTTGCCCACATAGATCTTGCCGTCACCGGCCACCAGAGACGTATGGTAGCCACCCTTGCCACCGAGACGCTTGCGCCAGAGGGTCCGCCCGGTGTTGATGTCGTAACAGACCAGCACGCCCTTGGTCACCACCATGCAAAGACGGCCTTCGTAGAGCACCGGTGAGGCGGTCTGGGGAATGATCTGATTAGTCTCCCAGAGAACCTCGACCTCGGTCTCCCGACCCTCGCCCGACAGCCGTAGCACCGCGCCCTCACGTACGTTGTGGGCGCCGCTGAAGACCACCAGAAGATCCCCCTCCGACAGCGGGCTGGCCACCGGCTGATTGATCTGCAAGGGATGCGACCAGAGCAGATCTCCCGTGTCCGCAGCGTAGGAGTTGATGGCGCCGGCCTGGGCGAAGATGACCTCCTCGGTGGAACCTCGACGACGAACCAGGGGAGTGGTGTAGGAGCAGCAAGTCTCCGACCATGAGCTCCTCCAGAGCTCTTCGCCGCTGTTCTGATCGAAGGCCGCCAACCAACCGGTCGGCTTCTCCGGGATCTCCTTGTCCTGCGCCACGATCACCGCCTTCTCGGTGAGCACCAGCGAGCTGGCGGAGCCGTAGTGCACGAAGTCGGCGTGCACCGGGTCGATCTCTTTTTGCCAGAGGATGCCGCCCTGCCGGTCGAGGCTCGCCAGGACATCACCAAAGAAGGCGAACACCCGGTCACCGTCGGTGGCCGGTGTCGGTGCGGCATAGGAGTTCAACCGATGCTTCTTGCCAGCCGGCGCTTTGCCCAAGGGGGTCCGCCAGAGCTCCGCGCCGGTTTCGAGGTCGTAGGCCAGGACGATCCTCTCCACCTCTTTGCCGGCCTTCTCGCCGGTGGTCAAGAAGATGCGTCCGTGGCTGACGATGGGAGAGGAGTTGCCCGAGCCGGGAACCTCGGTCCGCCACTGAATATTGGAGCTGCTGTCATCCCAGCTTACCGGCAGCCCCGCGGCCGAGGTGACGCCGCTGCCCCCGGGGCCGCGAAAGCGGGGCCACTCCCCCGGATCGGCCGACTCCGGTCCACTGCACGAGACAGCGAAGATTCCCAGCAGAATCCCCAGCGAAACAGTGCCTATTCTCATGATGGTCCCCACAGACTCGCGAGCGGGCGCAGCCTAGCACAAGGGTCTGGCGCGAAATCCGACCTCTATAATTCCTCGATGGTCGCCGTGGCAGGATCCCGCGTCTCCTCCCGCACAGCCCTGCTGTTGAGTCTCCTGCTGATCTGGTCGGTGGGTCTGCGAGTCTGGTACGGCAGCAAGGACCTCAACGTGCAGCGGTTCTGGGATGAGAAGTACAGCGTTCCCAACCTCCACGCAGCGCTCGAAGAGGGCACACTGCGACCCGATCGCTACGCCTATCTGCGTCTCACCTATCTGCCGCAGGTGGCTGTCCTCGGTCTGATCCAGACCGGTGCCAGGGCTTTCGATCCCGACTTCTCCTGGTTTCGCAGTGAGACCCTGAAACCGGCGGGATTCATGGTCTGCCGGGCGGTACAAGCTCTGATCGGCGGCCTGTCGATTCTGCTCACCTTTCTCGTGGGTCGGCGCCTCTTCTCGGACGAAGTGGGTCTTCTGGGAGCCTTCCTGGTCGCTGCCTCCCCTACCCATCTGGTGTTGTCGGCGATCTTCAAACCGGACATTCTGGCGGTGACCACCACCCTGATCGCCTTTCTCCTCAGCCTGCGCGCCATCGATCGACCGACCCTCGGCCGCTACCTGATGGCAGGCATCGGCATCGGCCTGGCGGTCTCGAGCAAGCCGACTGCCGGTATTGTCGCCATCCCTCTGACCTACGGTGCGCTGACCCTGGGATTCAAGGATCGCCGACACTGGCTCGGTCTGGTCTCGGCGGGCATTACCTCGATTCTGCTGGCCCTGGCGCTCAACCCCTATCCGCGGTATCTCAACGCATTCGCGCTGCAACGCAAGCGGTACAACGCGGTGGCCTCCCAGAAGGGCACCCTTGGGGACCCGCTGGCGACACTCCACCACGAGCTGGTGACGGTCTTCCAGGGTGCCCACGGCCGCTGGATCGGCGCCGCGGCGGCGGCAGGTCTGCTGTATCTCGGCTACCGGCTCTGGAAGCATCGATCGGAGCCGCCGGCCGCCACCCAGCTGGCGATGTTCCTGATCTACCCGGTGAGCTTCCTGCTGCTCTATGGCCTGGTGACCCAGAACGTCCTGCCGCAGAATCTCCTGCCGCTCTTGCCCTTCACCTCGCTGGCCGCGGCGATGCTTCTGATCACCCTGTGGAAGCAGATCAGCTCGCGGGTCTCCTGGCTCGCCGATCGGCGAGCCGCCCTGGCTGTCGGTCTACTGCTGGTGATCCTGGTCTCCCTGCCGGTACAGTTCCATGCCTACCGGATCGTGGTGCCGACGACCCTCGATCGGGTGACCTCGATTCTCGCCTCCGAGCTGCCGCGAGACTCCAGGGCCTGGGTGCGCATCGAGTCCGAGGGCACCTCTCCTGAGTCGATTCCCCGGGAGCCGGGTCGCGCCAGGCGGACTCCCGGCCATCTGCTGTTCTGGAGCTCTCCAACTCTGGACGATCTGGAACCCGAGATCCTGGCCCGCGCCGATGCGGTCGTCTTCGCCTGGAACAAGGAGCGGCCGTCGGGTGCCGGGCCTCCGCTGCTGGAGTCGGCCCCTGCCGCAGGTGCCAGGAGCGAGACCATCGAGGCGAAACTCTTTCAGAGCTGGGGCCCCGATCTGGCACTGGTGCTCCACCCCTGGCAACCGGCGGACAATCGCGCCCTCGAGCTTTCCCGGCTCACCGATGTCGAGGGCAGGGATTTCCGCTTCAGGCTTCCCACACCGGAGACCGCCACGCAGCTGGCGGCCGTGGAGCTCACCGTGCCGGTGGGGCGCAAGAGAGACAAGCCACCCAGGGTCTGGCTTGGAGAGAAGCGACTGGAGATCCTGTCGGTCTCCAGCAACCGGAAAAGGAGAGTCTGGACCACCGATCGGTTCCCCCTCGATCCGGGGATCGAAGCCGAGATCGGCATCCGACTGCCGCCATCGGTGCGGATTGAGACCCTGGAGGCGAACATTCGACTCTGGAACCGATCCCGCTGAGGTGCTCTCTCAGTCGACGTAGCCTAGCGCCTTCAGCCTCTCGAGCTCTTCGGGGGTGATCTCCACCTCGGCCTCCTGTTCGAGCCGATCCAGATCCGCCCGCGTCTGCTCTTTGAAACGGGAGAGCTCGGCGAAGAGCTCCCTGCCATTCTCCACCTGATCCAGAGGCTCGCTTTCGCTGGGATCCGAGCTCAGGTCGAAGAATTGAACCTGCCCACGGCCCTCGTCGTGCACCAATTTGACTTCGTCCTGGATCACCGCGGTGATCTTCCGGTACCGGCGGGTCTCGGAGATGATCGGTCGGTCAGGGGTCCGGTCCCGCATGTGGATTCCGGCGACCGGGTGCTCCAGGGGGATCTGCAGGTAGTCGAGCAACGTGGGTAGAAGATCCACGTGCGCCACGTACCGCTCGGTGCGTCCAGGCTCTGCCGCTCCTGGCCATTTGACGATCAGCGGCACGTTGATGAGCTCGTTGTAGACGGTGGTGGTGTGGCTCAGACCCCCATGGTCGAGAAACTCTTCACCGTGGTCCGCGGTGAGGATGACGATGGAGTCGTCGAGACGATTCGTACTCTCCAACGCCTGCAACAGACGGCCGATGTGCTTATCCGTGAAAGCGATCTCCGAGTCGTACCGATCCTCCAGATAGTCACGTTTCTGCTCGGAAAGCTGCCCCCGGTTGGCCTGGGTGCGGAGCTTTCTCCACGGTCCGTACCACCATTCGGTCTCGGCCTCGGGGGGCGGACCCGCGAAACCGTAGGCCTGATGCTCGACATAGAAAAAGTGCGGGTCGAAGTAGTGGACGAAGAGGAAGGTCGGGTTACCGTCGAAGTCCGCGATCTTCTCCAGGGCGGCGTCGGTCACCGCTTCGGAGCTGAGCGTACGGTGCCCGGTGGCGAAGGATTGGAACGAGTCGAATCCCTGGTCGAACCCCCATTTGGTGCCCACGAAGTCGTGACTGACGATGGCATGGGTGGCGTAACCGTGCTCGCTGAGAATCTCCTGCAGAAAGAACTCCTCGTCGGGGATCCGCTTGCCGAATCCCTGGATTCCCAGCTCCGATGGATAGCGTGAGGTCAACAGGGCCGCGATCGAAGGCAGGGTCCAGGGCGCCTGACTGAAGGCGTTCTCATACACCAGAGATCTCTCGGCCAGGGCATCGATGTGGGGCGACGTTTGCCGCTCATAGCCGTAGCAACCCAGGTGATCCTTGCGCAGGGTGTCGATGACGATGAGGACGATGTCGGGCCGTTCGACCCGCCTCGCCCAGGCGGAGTCCAACTCATCCTCCCCGCCGGTCGTCTCCCCAGACTGGCAGCCCAAAAGGAGGGTTGCGATCCATAGGGAGACCCCTGTCCACCCCATCGCTGTGCGGGAAATCATGAATCGGTCAGCCAGCCGGGCCTGCGGTCCTTCGTTGGTCTAGTCGCTGGCAGCTCGTATCGAATCGACAATGCCCTGGAGCTCGTCCTCGTGCTTCTCCCAGGTCTGCGGCCGGCCCACGTAAAGGACCGAGACGACCAGATCGTCCTTGGCCTGGAGAAGTGCCATGGCGAACTCCACCTCCTCACCCTGACGTTTCGCCGTGCCGTGGAAGGTCCGGGCCGGCATCTCGCCGATCTCGGTCGATTCGGGCTCCGTAGTCTCGACGTCGGTGAACAGGGACTCACCCAGAGACCGGGCATACTCGAGCCCATCCTCGAAGCTCTCGACACCGGGAGCAGTCCAGATGCCGATCCAGAGCTTGGTGCCGTCCGTCGGCATGGCCTCGACCACTCGGATCTGCGCCTTGCCATCCTTGAAGGTCCCGGCGGCCTTGGCCTCCGGGATGTAGTCCGTGTCGACCCTCCAGCCGCCCGGATAGTCGATGGAGATCACGTCCTCACCGTCGAGATCGTAGGTGACGGTGATCGGGTCGTCGGCGACGGCCATCGTCGTGACCAGCACCAGGAAGAGCGCTACGAATACAATCGTCACAATCTGTGTGGAAGTCTTCATCGCTGTCTACCGCCCTTTACCGTGGGTATGCACTCCAAAGGTGATGCTGCTGCCCCAATCGCTGGGTGCACCCTGGTATCCGGCGCTACCCTCGACCTGCCGGTTCGCCGAACAGCCCTGCAACGCCAGAAACAGAGCGACCGTCCCGGCGATCGCAAACCATCTTCTTCTGATTCGTCTCATGTTGACTCCTTCCTGCCAATCGTAACCCAATCAAGCTCGTCGAATGGAGGCGCGAATCCACTCCAGCAGATGCTCGAAGTCGGCCTGGTTGTTTTCCAGCAGACCTACCAGATGCTGATGCGCCTCCTCCGAGTCGACCTCGATCTGCCAGCCATTGAGCCTCAAGAAGACATCGGTGCCAAAGAAAGCCATCCGCTTGTTGCCGTCGACGAAGGGGTGATTCATCAGTAACGACTCGAACAGGGCGGCCGCCTCCTCGCTGAGGTCGGCATAGTACCCGGTACGCGGTCTGTACAGGGCGCTCTCCAGGAGCCCCAGGTCCCGAATGCCGGCCTCTCCTCCGAATCGATCGATCAGCCTCTGATGAATCGCCAGAGCCTCGTCGAGGGTCAAGTACTCCATCGGCTCAGCGGGCGAGGAGACGACCCAACTCTTCGTTCTCGTCCATCGACTTCTCCAGGTGGTCCAGAACCACCGGTCGCACCCGCTTCCGACGCACAAACTCCGTGATCGCCTCGGTCAGCAGTCCTGAGATGTTCTGATGCGACTCCCGAGCGTACTCGCGAAGCTCATTCCAAGCCTCCTCCTCCACTTTCGAGCTGATCTTGATCGACGCCATCGGAACCTCCTGTCTTGACATGTCAAGATACGTCAAGATCGGTCGGAAATCAAGTCCTCGATCCATCGGTCGCCTGGACGTTTCAGGGCCCGGCGGCCCCGGTCTAGAGCTCCCGGAGAGCTGTGGCGACGGGCATGCGGGCGGCTCGTATGGCCGGAAAGAGACCGCCGAAGAACCCCATGATCAGAGCGAAGATGATTCCCTGGACCATGAGCTCGGGCGAAACCACGAAGGAGAAGGTCATCTGGCTGAAGGTCTGGAAGTTGAGGGTCGCGGCCCTGAATCCATCGAAGGCCAGATAGGCCAGGACACCGCCGATGGTGCCGCCGATGAGCGCCAGCAGCAGCGATTCGAAGAGCACCGAGAGGACCACCGGGCTGCTCTTGAAGCCCAGGGCCCGGAGTGTTGCGATCTCGCGGGTGCGGGTGGCCACGGCGTTGTACATGGTGTTGACCGCTCCGAAAACGGCCCCCAGGCCCATGAGGACCGTGACCAGAACCCCCAGCGTCTGGATCATGGTGACCATCATCTGGGACTGGGAGAGATGGTATTCCTCCTCCGGCTCGACCTTGACGCTGAGCCGGGGGTCGGTGGTCAAGGCGTCCTTGAAACCCTCCATGACGCTGGCGGACTCCAGCTTCGCATAGACCGACTGAAACGTATTGCCTCGGCGATAGGCGCCCTGGATCACCGCCGCATCGGCCCAGATTTCCGACTCCGAGATGCCGCCACCGGCAGCGAACTTGCCCACGACCGGCCAGGACTCTCCTCCGACCTCGACGGAGTCACCCACCTCGAGCCCCCCGAACTCTCTGGCTGCCCCCACCCCCACTAGCAGCTCGTTCAGTCCGGGCTGCATCATCCGGCCTTCCACGATCTCGAAACGGTCGCGGATCTTGAACGACGCCGGAACCACACCTCGCAACGGTACGTTGGCATCGGTGCCGGTGCTCCGTTTCGGTCGATCGATCAACACCAGGAGCTCGGAGGCGGCCACTGGACCATCAGCGTCCTGCATGACGCCCGGACCCTCACCGATGATCTTCGTCTCGTCGCCAGTGAGGCCACTGATCGTCTCGGCGGTGGAGCCGCTGCGTAGGACGATGACGTTCTCCGGACTCGCCGAACGGGACATCATCCGCACGATGCCGTGGGCGATGGAGAGGACCCCCACCATGACGATGACCACGCCGGCAATCCCGACGATGGCGACGATGGAGGCACCTTTGCGTTCCGGCAGCGTGCGGATCGCGAACCGGGTCACCGAGGCGACCTGAGAGAACCAATTGATCAGCGATCGCACCTCTTATCTCCTCAAGGCTTCGGCGATCTGGAGCCGCTGCGCCTGGACCGCGGGCAGGATCCCCGCCACCAGCCCCAGGGCCAGGACCAGAATGACGCCGATCAGCAGGTCTTGCACAGGAAAGAAGAAGAGTGGCAGAGCGCCTCCCGTGGGATCGCCCTGCGAGACCAGCAACCAGCCCACAGCCAGGCCGAGGCCGCCACCGAGAGTGGCGATGAGACACGACTCGGCCAACACCAGTCGTCGCACACCTCGGTTGGTGAAGCCCACGGCCTTGAGAACCCCCAGCTCTTCCACCCGCTCGCGGACCGATTGGGCCATGGTGTTGCCGGCCACCAGCAGGATGGTGAAGAAGACCGCGGTGAGAATGGCGGTCAGGATCAGACCGATGTTGCCCATCTGTTCGGCGAACCCCTGGATGAAGGCGCCTTCGGGCTCGGCCTTGGTTTCGAACGGCGAGTTGGCGAACTCGGCGTCGATGGCGGAGGCGATCTCCGCCGCCCGCTGGGGCTCCGACACCCGAACCCAGTACCAGCCCACTTCCCCTTCTCCATAGGACCGAGATTCGTGGAAGTAGTCGTGCCGGAAGAGGAATTGCGTGTCGTCGGTACCCTTCTCGACACCGTCGTAGATGCCCACCAGATCGAACTCCCAGCTGCGGCTACCGTCCTTCTTGTCCCAGATCGTGCCCTGCATCGGAATCCGGTCGCCTACCTGCCAACCGAACTTGTCCGCGGTGTGGCGACCGACGACGGCCCCGGTGCGGGTCTCGAGCCATGCCGCCTTCTCTTCCTCGCTCAGCAGGAACTCGGGGAACATCGCCAGATACTCTTCGGGCTTGACGGGCATCTGGGCGAAGAAGGACTGGGAAGGCTTCTGGTAGACCCCCCCGAACCAGGTGGCGAACGTAGCGTCTTCGACGCCCTCGATCCGCTCCATGCGGTTCTCGTAGCTCTCGGGCAGCATCTGCATCAGAGAGATTTTGTGGCGCACCACGAGTCGATCGAGGCCCACCACCTCGATACCCATGCTGAAGGCCATCCGAATGGCCGCCAGATAGGCGAACAGGATGAAGGCCACCATGATCGACAGCAACGTCAGCACCGTGCGCACCTTCTTGCGCTTGAGGTTGCTCCAGAGAAGATTGAAGAACTTCATGCGATGGGCTCCGATGAAAGCTGCCCCTTGTCGAGATAGACGGTTCGCTGCGCCCTGGCCGCGGCATGGGGATCGTGGGTAACCATCAGTATCGTCTTCTCCTGCTCCTGGTTCAGCGCCTGCAACAGATCGAGGATGCCATCACTCGACTTACGATCCAGATCGCCGGTGGGTTCGTCACAGAGCAGGATCGTCGGGTCGGTGACGATGGCCCTGGCGATACCGACGCGCTGCTGCTCACCGCCGGAGAGCTGACGCGGAAAGTGGCGGCTGCGATCGGTGAGGCCCACCACCCCCAAGGCGGTTTCGACATGCTTCATGCGCTCCGACTTCGACAGGTGGGTCAGCAGCAGGGGTAGTTCCACATTGCGCTCGGCATTGAGCACCGGCAACAGGTTGTAGAACTGGAAGACCAGGCCGACGTGTCGGGCCCGCCACCCAGCCAGCTTGCGATCGGAGAGCTGATCGATCCTCTGGCCTCCCACCTCCACCGAGCCGCTGGTGGGGCGGTCCAGACCACCGATAAGATTCAACAGGGTCGACTTGCCCGAACCCGATGGGCCCATGAGAGCCACGAACTCTCCAGCCTCGACCTGCAGGTTGAGCCCTCCCAGGACGTGGATCTCTTCAGATCCCCGCTTGAAGACCTTGTCGACATTCGAGACCTGGACCAGGTGACCGTTCTGGGTGTTCATCACTCCGACTCCTCCACGCGAGATCCATCCACCAGGCTCGCCGGCGCCTCGACTACCACCCGCTCGCCTGCGATCAGACCCGCCACAACCCGGGTGTCCTCACCGGCCGAGGGTTCGATGGAGACGGCACGGCGTTCCACGGCGTCCTCCGCCACCACCCAGACCGTGTCACGGTCTCCGTCCCGATGGATGGCGTCGGTCGGGACGAGCACTCCGGCCACCGTCGCGCTGCCGGCGTCGCGAATCTCCTGGAAGGCCACCTTCACCCCCATGTCAGGCAGGATCCGCGAATCGGTCTCCTCGAAACGTACCCGCACCCTGACCGTTGCCCGTTGGCGGTCGGCGGTGGGAATGATGGCGATGACGCTGGCCGGGATCTTCCAGTCGGGGTAGGAGTCGAGCGTCGCCACCACCGACTGATCGGCGGAGACCCGATTGATATAGGCCTCGTTCACATCGACCTCGATCTCCAGCGAGTCCATATCGACAATGGTGCAGATTCCGGTACGGGTAAAGCCGCCACCGGCCGAGACCGGGGAGATCATCTCACCCGGCTGGGCGTTCTTCGACACCACCACGCCGGTGAACGGCGCCCGGATGACCCGATCTTCAACCTCCTGTTGCCAGAGGCCGACCCGATTCTCCGCCACCTTGACCTCTTCGGCCTGGCGTTCCAGCCGCGCCACCAGCGAGTCCACCTCGGCCTGGGCCTGATCGAGATCGGCGGCACTCGAAATCTGGCTCTCCACCAGATTCTTGATCCTCTGCAGCTCCAGCTCGGCCTCGTGCACCCTCACGCGGGTCTCGGCCAGTACGGTCCTGGCGGCACCCAACTCGGCCTCTGCCAATCTCAGATTGGCGTTGACATTGGAGAGATCGAGGCGGGCCAGCACCTGCCCCTCCTCCACCTTCATGCCCTCTTCGATCAGCACCTCGATCACCTTGCCGGTGACTTTGCTGGAGACCGTGGCCTGCCGCCTGGCGGTGACATACCCGGAAGCGTTGAGAACCGTGTGTTGTCCACCACCCGAATCGGCCTGACGAGCTACTGCAGTCTGCACCGCCACGGCCTTGGGCTGCATCCACCACCAACCCGCGGCGACCGCCAGAGCCAGGACGAGAGCCACCGCCAGCAGCCAGAGCTTGGAACCGGCCGCAGGCTGTTGCGATCGATCGATCTTCAGATCGTCGAGCTTGTTCTTCATCTCACTCATCGATGCACCACTCTCGCCACGCTGACCAGCTTCGAGGTCCAGGCGACCAAGTCTAAAAGAAAACGGCCAGGATCTGACGATCCTGGCCGGTTTTGGATCCCTCTTCGTGTCGGCGATTCAATGATGATGAGGGAACCGCAAGAACAGGCAGGCTGCGGAGGGGGCGCTCCACGGTATGTGGACTGGCCTGCCTGGAATTGCCCTTTTAGCCCTCCTGACCTGGAAGGATGACGGTGTCGATCACGTGAATGACGCCGTTGCTGGCCACGATGTCGGCCTGCACAACCTGGGCGCCGTCGATGAAGACCTTCCCGTCCTTGGCCTGAAACTGCACCTTCTCACCCTGCAGGGTCTGGCTACCCGCCATGGAGGTGACGTCACTGGCCATCAGCTTGCCGGGTACGACGTGATAGGTCAGAATCGCGATCAGCTGATCCTTGTTCTCAGGCTTGAGGAGACTCTCGACCGTACCGGCGGGTAGCTTGGCGAAAGCTTCGTCAGTGGGCGCGAAGACCGTCACCGGGCCATCGGCCTTGAGGGCGTCGACCAGATCGGCCGCTTGCACTGCAGCTACCAGGGTGTTGAACGCACCTGCATCCACCGCAGTGTCGACGATGTCCTTCTGCTTGCCGTAGCTGCCGGCGGTGACCGGGGCTACCAAGAGGGCAGTAATCGCCAGGGCTACCAGACTCAACTTCGTGCTGTTCATCTTGCTCATCGCAATCTCCTTCTCCGTCAATTGAAAACATTCAAATCGTTCACAAAAAGAATCATAGAGGCTATTTTCCTGGGTGTCAAGACTTTTTTTGAATTTCTTCTTATTTACTGATTATGATAGGTTTATATACCATGAAGAGATTCCTTCTTCCCGTCCGAATGAACGTTTTATCGATCATTATATTGTCTTCAGCGCTCTGTGCTGCAGAGTCGGCAGGTCCCGATAGCTGGCCCCAATGGGGGGGACCCACAAGGGACTTCCATCTGGTGGAGCGTGGATTGACCGACACCTTCCCGGAGGCAGGCCCGACGGTTCTCTGGAGGAGGGAGATCGGAGACGGCTATTCCGGCATGGTCGTGGGGGGCGAAGGGCTGTTCACCCTGCAACGGCGAGGCGACCAGGATGTGCTGATAGCCATCGACACAGGCTCTGGCCGGACGATTTGGCAGCTCGCCTGGGAGGCGCCCGCCACCGACTTCATGGACACCGAGTTCGGACCCGGGCCCCACGCCACCCCTCTCCTCACCCGGAAGACGGTGTTCGCGGTTGGCGGCACCGGGCGTCTGGTAGCCGTAGACCGGCAGTCGGGTCGACTCGTCTGGCAGCGCGAATTGTGGTCCGATCTGTCCGGGACGCCCATGGAACGCGGCTACGCTGCCAGCCCCGTCGCCTTCGGAGATCTTGTCATCGTGCCCGTCGGGGGCACCGACCAGGCCCTCATGGCCTTCGACCAGCAAGATGGGTCCATCGTCTGGCAAGCCGGCGATTTCGACATCGCCTACTCCTCTCCGATCCTCATCGATCTGGACGGCGAGACCCAGCTCGTCGCCCTGCTCAAGACCGAGATCGTCGGCATGGATCCGGCGACCGGCCGGCGGCGGTGGCTCCTGCCGGTCACCGATGAACGCTACGTCAACGTGGTGACACCGCTCTTTACCGAGGGCAACCTGCTCTTCTTCGACTCCTCCGAGGGTGGCCGCGTGCTGCAGCTGTCGTCCAGGGCTGGCGAGACCGAGATCCGGCAGCTATGGCTGGGGAAGGTCATGGGCTCGCAGGTCGGCAACGTCGCTCGCATCGGCGACCACCTGTATGGAACTCTCGGACGCTCGGCCGCCAGCTTTCTGACCGCGGTCGATATCAGGACCGGCGAGCGAGCCTGGCGAACCCGCGAGGTCGGCGACTGCTCGATTCTGGTTGTGGGGGAGATGGGCCTGATGCTCGAATCCGATGGCACACTGAGGATCGTCAGGTTGTCCCCCGCCGGTCTCGAGACCATGGCTCAGGCCAAGGTGCTCGAAGGCCGCAGCTGGACCGCCCCGACTCTCGCCGGCACCACGCTTTTCCTTCGCAACCGTCGCGAGATGGTGGCCCTCGACCTGGCGGCTGTCGAGCCGACCAACCCCTGATCAGGCGGAGTCGGCGCGCCGCAGGGGACTCGGCACGAGGGAGACCACCCAGAGCCAGGCGCTGCGCACCCACCAGCCGATGCGCACACTGGCGTAGTAGAGAGCGGGCAGCACAAGGATGATCAGCACGGTGCTCGAGATCAGCCCGCCGATGGACGTCAGCGCCAGGTTCTGCCAGATGTCCTGATTGGAGGTGTCGAGCCAGCGCAGCCGGAAGGGCAGCTCGAGGCCTATCCAGGGCAGCTCCCAGGCGACACGCTCGATCTGCACCAGCAGCGGTAGCAGGCCGATAATCGTCGTGCCGCTGGTCAGCAGGATCGACCGCAGTCGCACCCGGGTGCCGTGGGTCACCGCCCGACGCAGCAACCGCAACCGTTCCTTGCCCGGCAGGAAGAAGAGATCGCTGCCACCCAGGGTGTGGCGGGAGCCCGGAAAGATGGCGGCGTCGAGCTCCGGATCGCCTCCCAGTCTGGCTTTCAGAATCAGCGACACCTCGGTGCGAAAGCGGCTGACCAGGAGGATGGCGTTGTTCACCACTACGCCGAAGAGCAGCACCATGCCGATCTGGGCCGACGAGTCGAACTCGGCACCGGTCTGCCAGTAGATTACATAGACACCGACCAGCGCCATGGGGAGCGAGGTCAGGACCAGAAACGGCAGCGAGACGCTTTCAAACAGAGCCATCAGCACCATGAGGATGAAGATGCTGGCCAGCACAGTGGTCAGCACCAGGTCGGCCTCTTCCTCCTCGGTGAGGAACTGCTGTCGCGACTCCTCGGCCGCGTAGCCGTAGGGCAGATCCGTGGTCTCGATGATCTTCTCGATGTAGGAGAGCCGCATGCGATTGGTGCCCACGTACTCCCAGTTGACCAGCATCGAGTAGCGCTGGTTCTCGCGCACGATGGCGTCGGACAGCGGCACCGTCTCGATGGTGACCAGATCGCCGATCCGGACCTCCACCCCATCGGTGTTCTTGATGGTCTCGTTGAACAGCGACGAGACGTCGAAGGAGTCGGCACCAAGAAACTCGAGACGCACCCGCTGCTGCTCGCCCTCGACCAGCATCGACCACGGAGTGTCGAGACCCAACAGGCGACGGACCGTGGCCACCACCTCGAGAACCGTCAGACCGTGATCGGCCAGCACCTCCCGTCGCAACGAGATCAGAGTCTCCTCATTGGTCGTTCGGCCGAAGCGCTCGGTACCGGTGATGCGCGGATTGCGCACCCGTCGATTGCGCTTCACCTTGTTCAGGGTCTGCTCCGCAATCTCGGTCAGCCGCTTCGAGTTGTAACCGGTGATCTTCACCAGCGAGTTCAGCGCCGAGCCCATGAGGTTGCCCTTGAGATAGGGGGACTCGTCGAAGCCCGAGATGAAGATGGCGGTACCACCGGTGACGTCGGCCCGCTCGACCAGCAGCGACCGGTAGAGCAGCGGGATGCCGGTGGCCAGCACGGCGTCATCGAACTCCACCTCCATATAGGCCTGGTTGCCGAAGACGGTGGCGCGCATCTCCGCCCCTTCGTGGATCGGCAACAGCAGACTCTCGAAGCCCAGCATGGTCTCCGAGGTCACCTCCACATCGGTGCCCTCGGCCATGCGCATGTAGAAGATGAGCTTCTCCTCATCGGGCATGCGGAAGAAGCCGCCCTTGACCACGTTGTTCTCGTAGACGCCGAATCCCCAGTAGAAGAGCAACGCCAGCCCGGGAACCAGGATCGGCCATAGTCGTAGATTCCAGCCGATGAGTCGCTGTAGCCCTCGCGGCTCGACGGCGAGATCCGGCGCATCGTCCAGGAACTCCTCGATCTCGTCTCCTTCGAGACTCCTCTCCCCTTCTCCCTGTCGGCGCAGGACCCGAGGCACCCAGAGCTGGTTGAGCACCACAGGGATCCAGCCGAAGGCGACGAAAACCGAGGCGAAGAGCGCCGTGGCGATGGAGATGGCCAGCGGCACGTAGTAGAGCGCCAAGCGGCCCGACAGGAAGATGAACGACATGAAGGCCACCATCGTCGTCACCGTCGTCGCCAGGATCGGGAACAGCACCTCCTGGGTACCGGCGATGATGGTCTCCGAGGCGACCTGCGCTCGGGCGGCCCGGTCGAGACCGGCGGCCGCCGCCCGATCCAGTCCTTCGAGCCGGCGATGGATGGCGTCGAGAACCAGGATGCTGTTGTCGAGCAGCATGCCGAAACAGATGGTCAGCCCGCTGATGGTGATGAAGTTGACCGACAGCTCCAGGAAGTAGAAGAGACTCAGGCAGATCACCAGCGAGAAGAGGATCGAGGTCACCACGATGCCGGTGAGCTGCACCTGCCGCAGACTCACCACCAGGAGCAGGAAGAGCAGCACCAGGATAGCGATGGAGCGGCCCACCAGCTCGCGGAGCTTGTCCTCCAACTCCTGCCCTTCGTCATCCTCGACCCGCAGGATCACCGGCGACGGCGTCCGCTCCTCGATCCGCGGCATGGCCTCTCTGAGACCACGACTCACGCCGACGGAGTTGGCGCCGCTGCGCTTCTCCACCTGCACCTGGATGACATTGTGACCGTTGGTGCGGACGAAGTAGGCCGGGTCCTCGAACGACGCATTCACCTCGCCCAGCTCCGCCAACCGAAACGCCCGGCCACCCCGGTAGCCGACGATGGCGTTCTCCATCAGCATGATGTCCACCGGCTCCCGCACCGCCACCAGCTTCTCCAGACCGCTCTCGCGAATGGCACCCGCCCCCGACAGCTCGTCGAGCCGGTCGACGGCCGAGAAGACCTGGTCGGCGGTGATGCGATAGAGATCGAGTCGTTGGCGATCGAGGACGATCTCCAGCAGTGGCCGTGCCCCGCCCCGCACCTGCGCGTCGGCCACCCCGTCGATGGCCAGGACCTGCGGCACGATCCACTTCTCCGCCAGCTCTCGAAGCTCGTTGGGGGACAGCGGGGACTCGACGCTGAAGACGAAGAACTGTTGGGTCTCGAACTCCTCGGGGACGAAGGGCTGGATGGCCGGCGGGCTGGCATTGACCGGCAGGTCGCGACGGATCGCGCCGATCTGCTCGCTGAGATGGAGACGGGCGAAGTCCAGATCGATCTCGCGGCGGAACTCCACTTCCACCACCGACTCGCTGGCGCGGCTGGTGGACTTGACCGACTCCACGCCATGGACGTTGCGGACCGCCTCCTCGATGGGCCGGGTCAGCGACCGCTGCACCGCCTTGGGAGAGGCTCCCTGCCAGCGAGTCAGGACCGTCAGCGAGGGCAGATCGACCTCCGGCAGCGCTTCGAGCTCGATCTGCGGAATGGCGTAGATCGCCAGCACCACGAAGGCGAGGAAGATCATCCAGGTGGTGACCGGATGGCGGACGAAGAAACGAGTCATGACTTGGCGGGCCGGCCGATGCGATGAGCCAGCTGGTAGAGGGCCGGGGTGACGAACAGCGTCAGCAGGGTGGTCAGGGTCAGTCCACCGATGATGGTGATGGCCAGCGGCCGTTGCAGCTGCTCACCGCTGCCGAGCCCGATGGCCATGGGAACCATGGCCAGCACCGTGGTGGCGCTGGTCATCAGGATCGGCCGCAGGCGCAGACGACTAGCCTCCTGGATGGCCTCGCTCCCCGGCAGACCCTCACTCCGCAACCGGCGGATGGTGTCCACCTTGACGATGGCATCATTGACCGCGATGCCCAGCAGGGCCAGGGCACCGATCATCGACAGGACGTTGAGGCTGCCGCCGGTCACCCCGATGGCCACCACCGCCCCGGCTATGCCGATGGGGATGACCGCGGCAATGAGCAGCGGATCGAGGAACGATTCGAACTGACCCGCCAGGATCATGTAGACCAGCAACATGGCCAGAATCATGGCCATCCCCAGGTCGCGGAAGCTCTGGCGCATCTCCTTGCGCTCCCCCTCCTCGATGATCTGCACGCCACCGGGCAGAGTGCGCTCGGCGATGACCTCGGTCTCCGCCCAGACCTCCTCGATACCGCGGCCATCCAGATTGCCCGAGATGGTGACCCAGCGCTGCTGGTTCCGGCGTTTGAGCTCTCGCACCGGCTGCTGTTCCTCGAGGATCAGGAAGGTCGACAGCGGAACGGTCTGGCCGCCCGGGAGACGCACCGACGTGGAAAGCGCCGAGGAGAGGTTGCGTCGCTCGTCCAACGGTAGCCGGATGGCGATATCGATCCGTTGATCGATCTCATTGAAGAAGGTCGCCTCGATCCCGGCGACACGCGCCCGAAGCTCGCGAGCCATCCGGTCGGGATCGAGACCCTGCCGCAGGATCTCTTCCCGGTTCAAGCGCACCACTACGTTGGTGGTTCCCAGCACGCGGTCCATCTGCAGATCCACCAGGCCATTGATTCCGCGTAGCTCGTCCAGCAGTTCGTAGGCCGCATCGAGCGCCGCCAGGGGCTGCTCCGAGATCACCCCGAGGCTGAACTCCGCGCCTCCGGTCCCCAGGATCTCTCCCAGACCGATCCCCTCCTCCCGGAAGGCATAGGTGATCTCGCCGCTCTCATCCAGCCTGTCGGCGACGAGCCGGCGAACCTCCTCGCCGCGCTCGAAGGCGCCCCGACCCGGCTCCAGGATGACCCGCATTCGAGCGGTGTGCGGGGCGCTGAAGTCCTGCACCGCAGCCAGCGTCCGCTCGGTCTGGCCTACCTGACTGAAGACCACTCCCACTCCGTCCAACTCCTCGATGAAGCGGGCCAGAGCCGCCACCTCCGCGGCCGTCTGCTCCAAGGGCGTCCCTGCCGGCAGCTCCAGATCGAGGCGGACATCGCCGAGGCTGCGCTCCGGCAGAAAGCTGCGACTAAGGTTCGTCGCCCAGAAGCCCGCCCCCACCACCGCCAGGATCACAGCCAGCAGAAACGGCACCGGATGCCGCAGTACCGCCACCAGAATCGGGTGGTATAGATCGTGGATCTTCTCCAGGCCCCAGGCGAAGAGGCGGAAGATCCCTCTGGGGCCGCGTTCGCTGGATCGCAGGATGCGGGCCGAGAGGACCGGCTGCAGTAGCAGGGCAGCGGCGATGGAGACCATCAGCGAAAAGGTGACGGTGAGAGCCTGGTCGCGGAAGAAGGCTCCCGCGATGCCGGGCACATAGACCACCGGGAAGAACACCGCCATGGTGGTGAGACTCGCCGCCACCACCGGTCGTGCCACCTCTCGGGTGCCCTCATAGGCGGCGAAGGCCACCTGACGCCGTGCCTCCGAGGGTTGTAGCGGCGAGTCCGATGCCTTCTTCTCCGACGCCCGGCGGCGGACCTTCGACAGGTGACGGTTGATGTTCTCCAGCACCACGATGGAGTTGTCGACCAGCATGCCGGCGGCCAGCGACAGGCCCCCGAGGCTCATCAGGTTGAGCTTGACGTCGCCGAAATAGAGCAGGCCGAAGGTGATGACGATGGAGACCGGGATGGCCAGCCCCACCACCCAGGGGCTGCGCCAGTCACCCAGAAAGACGAAGAGCACCATGATCGCCAGAACACCACCCATGACCAGGGCCTGGACGAGCCCCTCGAAGGAGGCCCGCACATGCGCGGCGTCGCGGTAGACGAACTGGTACTGGAAGTCCGCGTAGTCGGTGGAGACCACCGCCAGCGCTTCATCCAGCGCCTCGGAGACGAAGAGGGTGTTGGCCTCGGGCTCTTTGTAGATGAGCATCGAGACCACCGTGTCGCCGCCCAGCAGGGTCATGCCCTCGGGCTCCTTGACGGTATCGATGACCCGCGCCACATCCCCGATGCGAATGGGAGAGTTACCGGCCAGACCCAGATGGGTGGCAGCGATATCGTCCAGCTGCTCGAACTCGCCGTCGATTCGCAGACTCAGATGGAGAGGCCCCTGCCGCACCTTGCCACCGGGGAACGAGATGTTGCTCAGCACCAGCGCCCGGCGGATGTCCTCCACATCGATGCCGTAGACCGCCATCTTGCGCGAGTCGGGCTCTACCAGGATCTCGCGATCGGCTCCGCCCACCACCTCCGCCCGGCTGATGCCGTCCACCTGCTCCAGCGCCGGCTTGACCACCTCGCGGGCGAACTCGGTCAGCGCCTCGAGCCGACCGGTGCCCTCGAGCACCAGAATGCTGATCGGCCTGGAGCTGGGATCCCAACGCAGGATCACCGGCCGATCCGCCGCCTCGGGGAAGTCCTCGCGGAAGGCCACCCGATCCACCGCTTCCCGCAGATGGAGATTGGCGAAGTCCATCTGGGTGCCCCACTCATACTCCACGGTGATGATGGAGACCCCTTCGCGGGTGCGGGACAGGACATTACGGACCCCGGTCTGGGCGGTGATGGCCTCTTCCAACCGCAGCGTCACCAGACGCTCCAGATCCTCGGCGGGAATGTCCTCGTAGACCGTCAGTACGGTGAGGCGCGGATAGATGATGGACGGCAGCAGATCGACTGCCAACCGCGAGTAGCTGAGCCCCCCGACCAGCAGCAGCGCCGCGAACAGCATGCTGACCGCGATAGGGCGCTCGAGGGCAGCGCGGAGCATCTAGCCGAGTCCCGCTGTGGGCCTAGTCACCGTCCGCGCCCCCGACCGCCGCTGCCCAGAGGTCGGGCACCTCGATGGTCTCGCGGATCTTGATCTTGGCCTCGTGGGTCATGGTGAGATGATTGCTCACCACCACCTGGGTACCAGGTTCCAGGGGGCCTCCCTGGTCGACGCGCGTGATCTCGATCAGCTGATCGTTCTGTTGACCCAGCTGGACGTAGACCCACAAGGCCCGGTCCTCCTCGACCCGGAAGAGCACCGGGCGACTGTCGCGGCTGACGATGGCCTGGCGAGGCACCAACAGGCGATCCGGCAGCACTTCACCGGCAATCCAGGCGCGGACGAACATGCCTGGTTTGACCCGCTGCTCGTCGCTGCGCAGGCGAAGCAGAGCCCGACAGGTCCGACTGTCGGCGGAGACCTCCGGATCGATGACGTCGACCTGCAGGGGAATCGTCTCGCCGAGGGCCGGCACCTCCAGCAGCGCCGGCTTACCCACCGACACCGCTGCTAGATCGCTCTCCAGCACACCAACGGCCGCCTCGACATTGACATCGTCCACCAGACGGCTGAAGAACTGTCCCACCTGCACGGTCTCGCCGGGATTGAGCTCCAGACCGCTAATCACCCCGGAGAACGGGGCTCGCACCTCGGTGCGCTCCAGCTCGATCCTCAGCTTGGCCGCGTCTGCCCGGGCCGTGGCGAGGCCGCTGCGGACCTCGATGAGCTCTCGCCGGTAGGCACCGTCGCGAACCGCCTCCATGCCCAGCTGCAGCTCCAGATCGAGACGCTCATCGCGAGTGATCTCGCCGGCCCTCTCCCGCCGCTCCAGCTCCGCCCGCTGTTTGTCCAGAGTCCTTTCGGCGTCCTTGCTGCCGCGGTCCCGGTCTTCCTCCACCGCCAACTGGCCGAGCCCGCGCAGATACCGGGAGGTGGCCTCCTCCAGCGCCAGTCGCAGCTCACGGTCATCGAGACGGACCAGCACCTGGCCCTTGCGCACCCGCTGACCCTCCTGGGCGTAGATGCGCTCGATGCGGCCGGCACGCTCGAACTTGATGTCGCTGGAGTGACGGGCGCGGATCTGACCTTCCGCCTTGATGGGCAGCACCAGATCGCGGCGCTCCACCAAAGCCGTGCTCACCGTGGTCGTGGTCTCGCGTCGGGGCTTGGCCTCCTCATCTTCGCCCTCTTCACCCTCGCTCGCTGCGGCTCCTTCGGCTTCACCGGTTTCGGACCCCTCGGCGACGGTCTCCTCCGTCACCGATTCCTCGGCCCCCGGTTCGCCAGGACCACAAGCGAGCAGTGGCACCAGAAAGAGGACCGCCGCAATAGACACACCTCGGAGAAGACGCCCGTAGGTCGACATGGTTCCTTTACCTCGGATGAGTTCGGCCCGACCGCTCCCGGTCAGGGGAGCCGGTAACTGATGATCTCCATCGGCTCGGCCTCGTCATCGGCCTCCTCGGCGGCACCGGCACCGCCCTGCAGCGCCATCATGGCATCCAGCCAATCGGTCACCACGAAGAGCCGGTCCTTGATGAAGAAGTAACCGTCCTGTTGCGGGTTTCCCTTGCCCTTGAGGACGACCTGACGAATGAGCTTGCCGTCCTTGTCGAAGACGTCCCAGTGGCCGATCTCGCCCGCGGGCAAGCCCCAGGTGCCGCGGCTGGTCTGCACCCAGAGGGTCCCGTCATCCCGGGCGTTGATGGTGTTGATGGGATTCCAATTCTCTTCGATCTCGTACTTGATGTTGGGGATCGGAATCTGTCGGGTGAAGCCCTTGTAGATATCGAGACTCGTTTCGGACTCCTCTGCAGATCGCTTGTGAGCGGGTGACTCCCGCTGCATGACGCGGAACAGTTCGCCATCGGGGTTCCAGACGCTGATCCTGTAGTCGCCGAAGTCGATGGCCGAGTACACCCTGCCGTCCGGACCTGAAGTCCAGCGATTGCGGAAGGTGTCCCACTCGGTCTCGGTGATCTTCGGGTCGGCGGCATTCATGACCGAGTCCTGGGTGAAGAGCTGGCGCTCATTGCCTCCGTCCGGATTGAAGAGCGACAGGATGCCCTGCTGAATGAAACCCGATTCAGAGGGCTTGTTGAAGCCGTAGACCACGGCCAGCTGGTCACCCGCATTCCGGGCCGCGAACAGGACCTTGAAGCCGACCTCGTTCTCGCCCTTGGGCAACTGGAAGTCGTCGGCCGGATCACCCCCCGGGGTCAAGCCGATGATCTTGCTGGGAAAGGCCTGCAGCACCCCGATGTTGCCGTCGGGCAGCAGCAGCA